>Ga0265798_10000241_pt1 | contig 99598 bp, 73 predicted proteins | sample P3T30metagenome_FD_192430 | JGI IMG/M metagenome (GOLD analysis project Ga0265798, IMG submission 192430) | Plant litter microbial communities from East Loma Ridge, Irvine, California - P3 T30 | ecosystem: Environmental > Terrestrial > Plant litter > Unclassified | place: USA: California... | reverse complement strand
CTGGTATTATATGTATTGGCTATTATTGTGTTTGTGTATCCGGAAGTAGAGATAAATAAAGGTGTCTTTTTAATAGTAATGTTATCAGCAATTGGTATAGGGTGTGCTATAGCATGGTATTTTATAAGGCCAAAAGATCTTCTAAATCCTAAATTTGAAACGAGGTACAATTCCTTCCATGGTTTTTTAGCAATACTATACATTGTATGCAGCTGTGTGTTATTTTTAACTGTGGCTATTTATAGCAAGGCAAGTCAAAACAGTGCAACTATTGAAGTAGTAAAATTTGCTCCCATTAAATCTGGAGGATGATAGATAAGATTTCTAGGCACTTTTGTTTTGTTAACAAAGTGCTAATTGTAATACTCTTCAAAACCACGGTTTGTTTTATGGCGTAAATGAGCCTATAAACTTTTAATAAACAAACCATGAAAACCCCAAAATTTTTAGCGACAGCTATTATTGCTTTTACAATGCTTGTTAGTGGTGCCGCTGTTGCACAAAAATCCGTTATGGTAGGTGGCGCGGCCATGTATCCTAACAAAAATATTATTGAAAATGCTGTAAACTCTAAAGACCACACTACGCTGGTTGCTGCAGTTAAGGCTGCCGGCCTGGTAGAAACTTTACAGGGCAAAGGGCCTTTTACCGTTTTTGCCCCAACAAATGCCGCTTTTAACAAATTGCCAAAAGGTACTGTTGAAACACTGGTAAAACCCGAAAACAAAGCAACACTTACCAATATACTTACCTATCATGTGGTAGCCGGTAAATGGAGTGCTGCCGATGTGGCTGCCGCCATTAAAAAAGGCAACGGTTCGGCTGAGGTTACTACAGTACAAGGTGGTAAACTTTGGTTTAAAATGGATGGTAAGGATACTTGGGTAATCGATGAAAAAGGCGGTAAAGCAAAAATTACAATTGCCGATGTTAACCAAAGCAATGGTGTTATACACGTTGTAGATACAGTGCTTATGCCAAAATAATTTTTTTAGTGCTATTAGTATTGTTGTTGGCCCTTTGCATTTGCAAGGGGCTTTTCTTGTGGCTTAAAAACTTGCCTGCCTATTAAAAGATTGTTTTTGAAAACCAACCTCAAATCTATACGTATGTATATATAATGAAGAAAATGCTTATATCCCGCTAAACAATTTTTGTCGGGATTTCTCCCCCGGAAATCCCACCCTAAACCGAAGCCCTGTAATTTTTTGCAGGGCTTCTTTATTTGTAAGGGTTTAGCGTGTAATAGTTTAAACTAATATTAAGCCATCTCGTTATACGCAGGCTCGCAATTTACATTTTGCATACATTGATAACACCATAATAATGCAGCGTTGTTTTTTAATTAAACATGGGTTAAACTCAATGGCGGAGTTTTGCAGCTAATTAATTATTAACAACTACAAACCATGTTAAACAACTACAAAAAAACCTTGATGGTGCTTTTTGCATGCATTTTGGCCCATACGGCCGGTGCGCAGGAACTGCTTCATTACTGGAATTTTAATACGGCAGCTACGTTTGCCACGCCGTCTCAAACTACAGGCGGTGCAGCTATTACTGCAAACCTGGGCACTGCCAGTGTAATGGAATCAGGCACAGGCCAGGATTTTGATATTGCTAACTTAAACGCACAAGGTACAGATGTTGCCGGTGCGCACCTTAGGTTTAATAACCCGTTGGGCGGCGAAATTACTTTTGCCCTTCCTACTGCGGGTTATCAGGATCTTGTTGTAAAATTTGCAACCCGCCGGTCTACCCAGGGTGCCAGCATTCAAAAATGGTCTTATTCATTAGATGGTACAACCTACATTGATTTTCAGGCAATCAATCCGGTAGCTACAACGCCAACACTTATTACTCTTAACTTTTCTGAAATTGTTGGGGCAGACAACAATGCAAACTTTAAAGTTAAAGTAGCTTTTGAACAGGGAACGGGTGGTCTTGAAGGCAACAACCGTTTTGACAACTTTACCGCACAGGCCGATGAACTTAGCACGCCTGAACTAATACATTACTGGAATTTTAATGGTACGGTATTTACTGCCGAAACTTCCTTTTTAGTGCCGGGAGGTTCGGTAGCGCATATTGCTGGAGGCACAAGCGAATTTATAAGCGGTACAGGTCAGGATTTTGGAGCGCTTAACGCACAAAATGCCGAAGAAGCCGGAGCACACATAAGGTTTAACAACCCTGTGGGTGGCGGTATTGTATTTTCCCTGCCTACCACCGGCTATAGCCAGCCCGTAGTTAAGTTTACTACGCGCCGTTCAGGTTCAGGCGCTTACATCCAAAAATGGGCGTATAGCTTAGACGGTACGACATATGTTGATTTTCAGACCGTGATGCCGGTAGCTGCTGCGCCGGAACTTGTTACACTTGATTTTTCGGCCATAGCCGGAGCCAGTAACAATGCTAACTTTAAAATTAAAGTGACATTTGAGCAAGGCGGAGGTGGCCTTGAAGGCAACAACCGCTTTGATAACCTTACGGTTTTTGCAACACCATCTGAAAATACTGCCGATACTACGGCTCCGGGTGTAACTATTGCACCAGCTAACAATGCCGGTAACGTAGCAGTAAACACTCCTATAACAATTGCTTTTAACGAAAACGTAAGGCTTGTAAATGATACGGCCATAACAAATAATAACGTAGATGCCCTTGTTGAAGTGCGACTTAACGGTGCTACCGGAGCTTTGGTTCCGTTTGATGCTACATTTGCTAACAATACTATTAGCATTGTACCGGCCACGGCTTTAGCCAATGCACAGGTATATTATGTAGCACTTGTTGCTAACGCCGTAGAAGATACCAGCAACAATGCTGTTGCAACAGCGGTAACATCTACTTTTACAACTATTGCGGTACAAACATCAATAACTGCAGGCGATATGCTATTTACAGCCTACAGGATGAATGCTACAGGTGCTGAAGACGAAATTGCACTGGTAACGTTTGTTAATATTGCCCCCGGTACTTTTATAAACCTTACCGATGCCAAGTATACCACAAATACCCCGGCACAATGTGCCAGCGGTATTGTTTGGACAGCCACTACATGTGTACCCGCCGGTACAGTGATTACCATTCAAACCAGTGCACTTGTGGCTAACACAGGTACTGTAGCAGGTTCGGGCTTTGGGCTAAGCTCTGGCGGAGACCAGGTAATTGTTTATACAGGTACAAATATTGCCCCTAACTATATTACAGCCCTTACAAGCAACGGTTGGGCTACAGAAAACGTATCGTGCAGCGGTAGCGTATCTATGATACCAGCCGGCCTTACAGCGGCTAACAGCAGCAACCTGAGCACAGCGCCGGGCAGCGATGCCGGTAACACGGTTAACGCATTTTATAATGGTACAATGACGGGTACGCCTGCTGTACTTAAAGCGGCTATACTAAACCCTGCCAACTGGGTAGGTGTTGCGGGTGCTACTGCACCACAAACATGGCCAACGTGGGCTTTCCCAAGTTCGCCTACAGTACAAAGTGCATCAGTAATAAATAACACTACAATACAATTAGTGTTTAACAATGCGCTTAATGCAACGTCGGCTGCTAACGTGGCTAACTATACAGGCGTTGCAGGCCTTGCAACGGCTGTTCTTAACGGAAATACAGTAACACTTACTTACAGCACTGCTTTTGCAGCAGGAAGCTCCAATGCGCTTATCGTAAATGGTGTAACCGATATTAACGGCGTAGCCATGGCATGTCCTTATACTTTTGCCTTCAGCTATAATACCACGGTATCGCTTGCAAGCGAATTTATTACAGTAAACGAAAATGCAGGTACACTAAACTTTGTTATCAACCTTGCTAACCCTGCTGCGGGTTCGGTTAACCTTGTGGTTAAGCCTGCACCATGGAGCACTGCCACGGCCGGTGAAGATTTTACACTGCCTGCCACGCAAACGCTAACCTTTACAGGTAGCAGCGCGCTAACACAGAGCATCGCCATCCCAATCATTGACGATACTGCGGCAGAAGAATTTTCGGAGTATTTTGTACTGAGCCTTGAAAGCCCTGTGGGACTTGCCATAACGGGAGAAACAATCGCTACTGTTTATATTAAAGATAACGATATTGAGGCACCACAGCCTAACCATGATATTGAACTTGATTATATTACCAGCTTTGACCCAAGCGGCGCAAATGAAAGTACCTGCGAAATTGTAGTGTATGATGCGGCAAGCAAAAAACTATTTGCCACCAGCGCTGTAGAAGGAAGGCTTGACATTATAAACTTTGCTAACCCTGAAGCTCCTTTTACTGTGGGTAACATAGATATGAATACCTATGGTGGTGTAACCAGTGTAGCGGTTAAAAACGGTATTGTAGCGGTAGCTTCACCAAACGCAGATGAAACCGTTAATGGTAAAGTGGTGTTTTTTGATACCAACGGTACGTTTGTTAAGCAGGTAACCGTGGGCGCGCTTCCGGATAACATCTCTTTTACACCAAACGGTACAAAAGTGCTAACGGCTAACGAGGGCCAGCCTAATGCCAACTATAGCATAGACCCAGAAGGATCTGTTAGCATAATAGATATTAGCGGTGGTGTGGCTAACCTTACACAGGCTAACGTAAACACGCTACTGTTCTCGGCTTATAACAGCGAATCTGCTGAAGCTGCCCTTATTGCTGCAGGTGTTAGGAAGCTTAAACAGGAAAGCACCATGAGCCAGGATTTTGAGCCCGAGTATATTACTACAAGTGCTGATTCTCAAAAAGCATGGGTTACACTACAGGAAAACAACGCTATTGCCGAGATTAACCTTGCAACGGGTACTATTACCGATGTTTGGGCACTGGGCACTAAAGACGTAAGCCTTCCGGGCAACGGATTTGATATATCTGATAACAATAACGAGATACTAATTGCCAACTGGCCTATACAGGCGTACTACATGCCCGATGGCGCTGCTACCTATAGCGTGGGTGGTGTTAACTACGTTGTTACCGCTAACGAAGGTGATGAGAAAGAATATACCGGTTTTGTAGAGCGTACTACCATTGGTGCTACTACTTATAACCTTGATGCTGCTGCTTACCCGCAGGCAGCAATGCTTAAAAAATCATACAATGCAGGCAGATTCAGGGTTACAGCTTTTGACGGTAAAAATGATGCCGGTACTGCTTATGAAGATATCTATGCCCTGGGCTCACGTTCTTTCTCGATATTTAATGCCGATACTAAAGAGATAGTGTTTGACAGCGGTAACGATTTTGAAGTATATACGGCTACAGAGCCTTCTATAAGTGCTTTATTTAACGCGGATAGCGAAGACAACAGCCGTAAAGGCCGCAGCCGTGCCAAAGGCCCGGAGCCGGAAGGTGTTACCGTTGCCCATATTGCCGACAGAACGTTTGCCTTTATCGGCCTTGAGCGTGTAGGTGGTGTTATGGTATATGATGTTACAGATCCTAACAACGTTGCTTTTGTAGACTACAAAAACAGCCGTACCGTTTCGGCATACGGTGGCGATAATGGCCCAGAGGGAATTATTTACATCAGCCAGGAAGACAGCCCTAATAATACTCCTTATGTAATTGTGGCTAACGAGATAAGCGGTACGCTAACAGTTTATGGCGTAAATATAGAAAACCTGGGTACAGGTGACTACACGCATCAAAATACGTTTGTGGTGTTTCCTAACCCATCTGAAAACGGTATTGTTTACTTTAACCGCATGGCAAGTGTTGAGGTGTTTGACTACACCGGCAAAATGGTATATGCTGCTAAAGATGCCCTTACTATAGATACATCTAAGCTTGCAACCGGTATTTACCTGGTTAAGACAGCCGATGGTATAACAAAAAAACTTATTGTAAGATAAGTGTTAGTTTCGTGTTTTTAATTTTTTCTCCGTCCGGAGAAAAGCAAATCCTGCCCGTTCTGGGCAGGATTTTTTGTTTTGTAGTTACTGTACAAATTGGCTGAAAATCTGCTACATTTGGATATCTAACAGAACGTCCATGCGCCGCCACATCTCCCTTTTAGTCGCTATTATCATTTGCTTTATAAACACGGCATTTGCCCAGCAACCTTATTTTGGCTATGAAACCAAAACCAGGGGAGAGAGCCTTAGCTTTCCGGTATTTAGTCGTTTGGGCAATACACCTGCCACAAATATGATAAACCGGTTTTTGCAGCTTAGCGAACTGCGGATTTTGCAGGGGTATGAAAAGAAAGATATTTTTGAAATGATAGCGGGGGAGGATTCTAACTATCATATTTCTTGTGATATAAAACAGAATACCGCCCAACTGCTTTCGGTGCGCTTTAACCTGGCTACTTGCGGCGCTACTTGTTATTACTGGACAAACTGTTATAATTTTAATGCACAAACCGGTGATCCTGTACAACTGGGCGACCTGTTCACTGCCGAAGGGCTGGAGGCTTTTTATGCTAAGGCAACAGCACGCTGGAGCACCCAGATGGATGCCGCCCTCAAAAAACAGGATGCAAATATAATTGAGGAGATGCAGCAATTTAAAGAGTGTTTTAACGATAGCCCTTATACATTACTGGAGAGTTTTTATGTACAGGGCAACGATTTGTATATTGACGCTGAGAACTGCTTGCCCAAGTTTGCCAAATTTTATGATATTGATACGGCCGCTCGTTTCTCTATCAAAGAATTGACACCTTATTTAAATGATTATGGGCGCAGTATTTTTAAGCTCTCTTCAAAACCACTTACAGCCTTTAAGAGCGAATTGCTTAAAGAGCTTATTGTATTTACCAGTAAAGATAAAAGTGTAGTGCTGGCCGTGGTTAAAGGCCACCAAGACTATAATGAGTTTTTCTACGCTGATTTAAAAAACAACATTAGGGAGGTTTTTGAGGGTAATTACAATACTTCTGTATTAAAGCTTGCGGACTATGACGGCAAGGATAAAACCGCACAGCTTACAGCTACAATTAGAGCTAATGAGGCTACTGTAGTGTATGAATATGCCAATGGTAAAAAAATCCCGGCAGTAGTGCTTACTAGGCAGTGATCGCTAAAAATGAAAGTCGATAATCTTAACCACCAGGTTAATACCATCCACATGTTTTACTTCTGCATTTACTGTCCAGCCTTTATCAAGACTATCAAGTATCGGCCTTATTAGCGGCGATTTAAGCTTATGTTTTTTATAGAAGCTTTCATTCATTATATAATATAATGCCTCGCCAGCGGTGAGTGTAAATAACCAGGGTTCATTTAGGGTAAAATCGCAAGCAGTGACTGTTAGCTTCATAAGGCTGCTTTTTTCGTCTGTAAACTTCCTAAATCTCCTTATGCGCCAAAAACTACTCATATCTTAAAGCCTCCACAGGATCGAGTGCGGCAGCCTTAATAGCCGGGTAAGAACCTGATACTATAGTAACCAATACAATGGTACTTAGTGCCGCAAACATGGCCTGCCACGGCATGGCAAATGCAATATTCATTATTTTAGAAAATCCGAAGCCTGTAAGCAGCCCCAGCAATATGCCCAGCACACCGCCCATAAAGCAAATAATAAGGGTTTCGGTAAAAAACTGCATGGCTATGGTGGTCTTTTTAGCCCCTAATGATTTGCGTACACCTATCTCGCGGGTGCGTTCGGTTACACTTACCAGCATAATATTCATCAGGGCTATGGTAGACCCGAAAATGGTAATAACACCTATTACCCAGGCAATTTTACTTAGCATGCCGGTTTCTTCTTTAAGCTGCGCCAGTAACTCATCATTACGCTCAATACCAAAGTTTTGATCCTGCATGGGGTTAAGGTGGCGCACACGGCGCATGGTTAATATTGCCTCGTCTACACCGCCTTCCAGCAGGGTGTGGTTTTCTATATTTACCTTTACGGTGTAGTCTATATTGGGTGCGGTAAACAGCGATCGCGCCAGCTGTATGGGTATAATTACATTAAGATCCTGACGGTTACCAAAGGTAGAACCGCGCTCTTTTAGCACACCTATAACGGTAAAGCGTCCCCCACGTATAGAAAGTACCTTGCCAAGGGGGTTGCTTACATCTTTTAAGAGCCCTTTTTGAAAATCAGACCCCACAATGCATACATAGTTGTTGTTGCTAACATCAAACGAAGTAAAGTTGCGCCCCTGAGGAGTTTCCAACCCGGATATGGGCAGGTAAAACTGGTCGGCACCCAGCACCGTAATATCAGGGTCGCTTTTCAGATCTTCAAACTTAACCTCGGCATTGCTGGCCGCGGTAAATGATAATGATGTTACCGCCCCGGGATAGTTGTACCTGTCCTGAAACTCTTTAGCCTGAGGATAGCTTATAATATCATTAACTCGTGCATTGCCATTGTTTTGGCGGCCTATTTGCTCGCTAAAGTCATAACGGCTTATAGTAAAGGCACTAGCGCCCATGCTGCTATAGTTGCCGGTAACGGTGTTTTCTAATACGGCCACAGCTGCCAGTATACCTACCAGCGCCCACACGCCGAGTCCAATTATTATTATAGTAAGTATGGTGCGCAGCAGCTGTGTTTTAATAGAGCCGAAGGCAATTCTGGTATTTTCCTGAAAGAGGTTAAACATGGCAATTTTTTTACGCCAACTAAAGTACGCAAAAAAGTTTCAAAGTTTCAAAGTTTGAGCGAAGTCGGTTTGCAGTTTGTTTTAGTGTTGCGTGAAGCTTTGTATTTATCCAGATTCTGAATTCCAAAAGTGAAGAATTAAGCAATTTTTTGATGTTTTGAACGACAATTTTCAGGCTGGAATCTTCAATCTAAAATGGGCTGCGTATATTTGTCCCTCAATAAAAAAAAAGTTCAAAAAATGGCAAAACCCGGAATACCAAAAGGCACAAGAGATTTTTCGCCCACCGAAGTGGCTAAGCGTCAATACATTATGGGGACGATAAAGCATCATTTTGAGCTGTTTGGCTTTCAGCCTATAGAAACACCGTCTTTTGAGAATTCTGAAACCCTTATGGGGAAGTATGGTGAAGAGGGTGACAGGCTGATATTCAAGATATTAAACTCGGGCAACTTCTTCTACGATAAGAAAGGTATTACCCTGCCGGAAACTCTTGACGATTTACTTGTAAATTCTGCCGAAACCATTAATAAAGAGCAACTTATAGACCTTAACAAGTTTACAGGGCGTATATCTGAAAAGGCGCTTAGGTATGACCTTACCGTACCTTTTGCACGCTATGTGGTTCAGCACCAAAATGATATAACTTTTCCGTTTAAGCGGTACCAGATACAGCCTGTGTGGCGCGCGGATAACCCCCAAAAGGGACGTTACCGTGAGTTCTTTCAGTGCGACGCTGATGTGGTAGGTAGTACATCATTATGGCAAGAAGTAGAACTGGTGCAGCTGTATGATGCTGTTTTCTTGACACTTGGGCTTAACGGTGCTACAATAAAAATAAACAACCGCAAAGTTTTAAGTGGTATTGCTGAGGTAATTGGCGCCAGCGATAAACTGATAGATTTTACCGTGGCTCTAGACAAGCTTGATAAGATAGGCAAGGACGGCGTAAAGGCTGAAATGATCGCCAAAGGTATTGATGCACAGTCTATTGAAAAGGTGCAGCCGCTGTTTAATTTTACCGGTACCATTGATGAAAAACTCGATCAACTGGCTGAATTGCTGGCTGATAGTGAAGACGGCACAAAAGGCGTGACCGAACTGCGCTTTATTTGCGACAATGTAGCGGCTACAGGGCTGGGAAAAAGCATTTTAGACCTTGATGTTACCCTTGCACGCGGACTTAATTACTACACAGGGGCTATATTCGAAGTGTCTGCCCCTAAGGAAGTTAAGCTGGGCAGTATTGGCGGCGGCGGCCGTTATGACGACCTTACCGGTATTTTCGGACTTAAGAACATGAGCGGTGTAGGCATCTCTTTCGGATTAGACCGTATTTACTTAGTATTGGAAGAGTTAGGTCTTTTTCCTGAGACGGTAACCGAAGGTACAAAAGTGTTATTCATTAATTTTGGCGAAGCTGAAGCATTATACGCGCTTAAGGCAATTTCGAAATTACGCGCAGAGGGCTTAAAAGCAGAGCTTTACCCGGATAATGCGAAGATTGGTAAGCAGTTTCAGTATGCTGATAAGCGTGGGATACCGTTTGCTGTGCTAACGGGTGGCGATGAAATGGCTAATGGCCTCTATACCCTTAAAAACCTGGCGACCGGCGAGCAGGAAACGGTTACAGTTGAGCAACTTGCTGAACGTATAAACTGGCTTAAATAGATTTCTATAAAAGTAGCATAAAAAAAATCCCGCCTCTGGTTAGAGAGCGGGATTTGCTTTTTTAATAAGATGGCAATGAGTGGGTTATTCTACAGCGTCAAGTACATTTACCTGGTCTAAAGATACACTGCCAGTTGTATCCTGCAGGATTTCGATACCTAAAATTTCAAACGGTCGCTCAATTTGCAGGCCATTTGTTTCAATGTAATCTAATACCACACTGTCAAAACTTTCCGGGTTCAGGCTTATCGCTACACTGTCGGTAAGTTCGTTGTCAATAATAAAGTTGCGTAAAGCGTCAAGGGTAATTTTCTCCATAATTATTTAAAGATTTAGGTAGGATAAATGTAGATTATTTATCTGAATAAATAATTGTTAAAATTGTTAAACACTGATAATTTAACATATTTTACAACCTGTCAATCAGAATAATGTATAAAATCCTGTTAAAATTTAAAGATTTATGAATGTTAAATACCTTAAATATTTATCTTATTTACAATTTTAGGGTCGATATACTTTGGCTTGCAATTTAATTATAGTAAAATGTTGGCATTTAATGCAATAAATATAAAAGTATTACGTTAGGCAAAAAAAATCCTACAATTATCTAAAATCTACAATTCCGCCACCTGTATCACCGGTTTTTGGTGTGTTATTAACCGCTTTTTCCCAGTCGATATTTGGGTATTTCTTCTTAAACTCGGGTAAATCCCTAAAAAAATAATCGGCTACAAATATTCTTGGCGTGCCCTTAACTGCTTTATCTACATAATTTAACTCTCCTATATAAGTAATTTGTCCGGGCTTGATTTCAAACGGAATGGCAAAAGGGTCGCTGCTACTTACCATACCCTGAGGCCCCACGTGATCCAGGTAATTGTATGAGGTAAAGGCATAGCTGCCGGGCTCCAGCTCCAGGGTAAACAGGTAAGATTTCTGGCCGTTAAAATCACCGTTAAACATGCTTTTACGGTCGGTACGACCGTTTATTACAATCTTTCCTGAATTGCGTTTGTTGAATTTTTGGCTGCCTGTCTGGCCTTCATAAAAAAAACGGTAAATATCGTTTACCGGCACATCGCCTTCAAAGGTAATAGTGCCTATAACCAGTCCGTTAACAGATGAGGCTGTAAAATTTTGTGGTGTGGTTGCTGCTGTTTTAGAGCCGCATCCGGCTAAGGATAGTGCTATGGCAAATAAGGTAAAAGCGTATTTCATAATGAATATAATATAGCAGTAAAGTTAGCGCAAATTGTAATGTTAGTTAGTTAAAACCCTTATATTTGTTATAATCAACATACAATCATGAAGAAAATACTCCTTTTATTACTATTTGCAACAGCACCGGTTTTTGCACAGAACGCCACTTTTAACCCAATAGGAAAATGGCAGGCCACAGAAAAAAATGAAACCATTACCATAACATTCGACAAAGAAGGCTATGTGGCCATACAAAGAGGTGATGAGGTTATAGGAGGCAAAAGTTTTGAGATGGAGGGTGTTAAAGGCGCCATGGTTTATAAATTTGACCCTGATGGTGTAAAAGGCCATCTTGATATGATTTTGATGGTAGATACTCAGGAGCCGCGCACACTTATGGCGCTTTACAAGATATTGGGCCCTGATGAAATTGTAATAGCTATAGACGGCGCTGAGCGCCCCGAAAATTTTGATTCTAAAGATGCGCTGACGTTTAAAAGAGTGAAACTATGAAAAGACTACTTACCTTATTTGTACTTGGTTTAGCACTGTGTTCATTTACAGGCTCTGAGAAAGAATTTGACCTTATTGGCCGTTGGGAAAGTGCAGTTGAAGGAGAAGTTTATGCCTTTACATTTGAAAAAGACGGATATGTCACCATGCAAAAGGGTGATATGACTATGGGCGGCAAAGAATTTGAAATGGCGGGAGAAAAGGCCTCCATGCAATATAGCGTAGATTATAATAAGAATCCGAATGAGGTTGATTTTATAATGACCAGGCTTAGCAAAAACGAAAAGCGTACCGTACTTAAGGGGATATTTAAAGTACAGGGCGACAATGAGATACTTTTAGTAATGGGCGCAGAAAGGCCCGAAAGCTTTGAAGGCACTGAAGCGCTTGTATTTAAGAGGAAATAGTTGGCTCTGCTATAGGCTTGAGAATCTAGTCAGTACAGATTAAAATTAAAAAAGCGGCTTATAGGCCGCTTTTTTAATAAATTAAGATGCAATGTCTTACTTATGCATTGCTGTAAATACTGGCAAATATCATGGTAAGTACAATGCCTACTGTGGCAATTTGTATACCCATGATTATATTATTTTTCTTAGCAAGTGATTTTTGTGCTTCTGTTATCCTATTTTTCTTAGTGGACCAATGTTTTTTCATAGCGCATTTTCATTTATATTAAACAATTCCTTATATCATTCGTAAATTTACACTACGAATGACGTAATAAAAAATTATTTAACGCCAATTTTTTTGTTTTAGAAATATTTTAACTCTTTTTAACAATTTTTTAAATAATTACCGCTGTTTTTAAAATCAGTATTCTTTAAGTACATTTGCGCCTTTATAAAAATACTGTGGGCAAGGAAATTGTTGTACTTATAGGCGGGCCTGGTAGCGGTAAAACCACCCTGATAGAAAAACTTACCGAAAAAGGGCATACTTGTTATCCTGAGATTTCGCGTGAGGTAATTATGGAGGCGCGCAGGCAGGGCATCGAGCAGCTTTTTTTAGAAAAGCCGCTGCTTTTTAGCGAATTACTACTCGAGGGTCGTAAAAAACAGTTTCATAGCGCCGTGGCAGATGATAGTCCGCTGGTATTTATAGACAGGGGTATACCCGATGTACTGGCCTACATGCATTATATAGGCGATGCTTACCCTGCATTTTTTGATCAGGCATGCCAGGATCATAAATACACAAAAATCTTCTTTTTGCCACCGTGGGAAGCCATCTATACGGCTGATGATGCCCGTTATGAAAACTATGAACAGGCCAAGCTTATAGCTGCACACCTGCAGGAAACCTACAAAAAATATGGCTATAGCCTTATTGAGGTGCCAAAGGATACGCCCGATAACAGAATTCTTTTTATCTTGGGGCAACTTTCTTAATACATACTATGCAGCAACAGGCGCTTGATATCCTGAAGAAATACTGGCAGCATACTGCCTTCCGAGAGCCGCAGGATAAAATAATCCAAACGGTACTGGAAGCTAAAGATGCCTTTGCACTTATGCCTACCGGTGGCGGCAAATCTATTTGCTTTCAGGTACCTGCCATGATGCAGCAGGGGCTTTGCCTGGTTATATCGCCACTTATTGCATTAATGAAAGACCAGGTACACAACCTGGATAAGCGCGGCATTAAGGCCATTGCCCTTACAGGAAGCCTTTCGGTAAACGAAATAAGCGCTCTGCTTGACAACTGCAAATTTGGCGGGTATAAATTTTTGTACCTGTCGCCCGAACGCTTACAGGCCGACTGGATTATAGAGCGCCTAAAAGACCTACCCATTAATCTGGTGGCTGTAGATGAAGCGCATTGCGTATCGCAGTGGGGGCATGATTTTCGTCCGGCATACCTTAAAATATCAGCATTAAAAAAACACTTGCCCAAGGTGCCGTTTATGGCGTTGACAGCCTCCGCCACAAACCGTGTGCAGCAGGATATTATAACACAACTTGCGCTTACAAAACCTGCTACTTTCAAAAAATCATTTGCAAGAGAAAACATTGCCTACATGGTTTTTGAAACTGAAGACAAGCTGCACCGCATGCAGCAGATACTTACTAAAAACCCCGGTTCGTCTATAATATATGTGCGCAACCGCAGGGCATGCCACGATGTGTCGGCACAGTTGCAATCTTTGGGTTACACAGCTACGTTTTATCACGGTGGCTTAAAAGAAAAAGAAAAGGAAGCCAATATGGCCCTATGGATGGCCAATAAGGCGCAGGCCATGGTAGCTACTAATGCTTTTGGAATGGGCATAGATAAACCTGACGTTAAAACGGTTATCCATATTCAATTGCCTGAAAACCTTGAAAATTATTACCAGGAGGCCGGCAGGGCAGGGCGCAATGGCGAAAAGGCATTTGCCGTTCTGCTTGTTAACCCGTCAGACATTCGCAGTACGAAAAGCCAGTTTATAGAGGTACTGCCCGATAAAAAGTTTTTACTGGAAGTGTATAAAAAACTCAATGCCTTTTTACAAATAGCTTATGGCGAGGGCACTGAGCAAACGTATCCTTTCAACTTTAATGATTTTTGCCACAAATATGCCTTTCAGGCGGTAAAGGCTTTTAATGCCTTACAGTTTTTAGACCGGCAGGGGGTGCTTACGCTGTCAAAAGAATTTAATGAAAAGGTAAGTCTTCAGTTTATAATATCAAGCAAAGAGGTTATACGCTACAACAGCCTTAACCCTGCAGATGAAGAAGCTGTATTAACTATACTGCGAAATTATACCGGTATTTTTGAGGCCGAAACAGCAATCAATACCGCTATGGTGGCTAAAAAAGCCGGCATGACAGAGGCTGAACTGCTTACTATGCTTAAAAAAATGGAGCAAAAAGGTGTGGTGGCGCTGCGCACCAGCGGCAATGACAGCAATATTGTTTTTAATGAAGTGAGGGAAGATGACCATACCATAAACCGGATTGCCAAATTTTTGCAGCAGCAAAATGAAATTAAGGTCCGCCAGCTGGATAGCGTGGTGCATTATACTACTGATGCTTCACATTGCAAAGGCAGGCTGATACTGGAATATTTTGATGAGCAAACCACTACTGATTGTGGTATATGCTCTTACTGTGTTGCGAAAAAAAGGCCGCCAAAAAGCCCTGTTGAAACTGCTACTGCCATTATGGAGTTGCTTAAAGCGGGCAATCTTAACTCTCGTGAAATAGAAAGCCGCCTGGGGTTAACACCGCAGGAAACGGTTTTTGCTATAGACCTGCTGCTGCAAAACAGCCGGATAAAAGTTACTAATTACAACGAATATGCATTAATATAATGGAAGAGCTTAAAATAGTTTTTATGGGTACGCCCGATTTTGCCGTAGGTATATTAGATGCCATTTACCAGCGCAACTATACTATTGCAGGGGTTATTACCGCTGCAGATAAACCGGCAGGTAGAGGGCAAAAGGTAAAATATAGTGCCGTTAAAGAGTATGCCCTGCAAAAAGGCCTTAACCTGCTGCAGCCTGTAAACCTTAAAGATGAAACTTTTTTAGAGGAGCTAAAAAGCCTTGGGGCTAACCTGCAGGTGGTTGTAGCTTTCCGGATGTTGCCCGAGGCAGTGTGGCGCATGCCTAAATTAGGCACGTTTAACCTGCACGCATCGTTATTGCCGCAGTACAGGGGGGCAGCGCCCATTAACTGGGCCGTTATTAATGGTGAAGAAAAAACAGGTGTTACTACCTTTTTTATAGATGATAAGATTGACACAGGTGCAATGATATTAAAGGCAGAAACCGATATTGGTCCTGATGAAAGTGCTGGAGAATTGCATGACCGCCTGATGGAACTTGGTAAGGATACGGTTATAAAGACACTGGGGCTTATACAGGGAGGTAACGTTACCACAACCATACAACCACATGAAGAGGATATAAAGACCGCTTACAAGCTTAATAAAGACAATTGTAAAATTGACTGGACTAAGCCGGGAGCACAAGTACATAATCTGGTACGCGGGCTTAGCCCCTATCCGGCAGCATGGACAAATATTAGTGACAATGGGCAGGAGTGGAACATTAAAATCTATGAAACCGAATTTAATATTGAAAACCACGGTTTAGCGCCAGGTAGTGTTGTTGCTGATAAAAGGGAAATGAAAGTGGCGGTAAATGACGGTTTCGTTACTATAAAAAGCCTGCAAATGCCTGGTAAGAAGCGTATGAACGTTAAAGAGTTGTTAAACGGGCAAGCGTTTTCTGGTGAAGCAATAGCATTTTAAAGCTTTAAAACATGGCTTTTTTAGGAAATTTTAATAAAACAAGCGTTTGAATTAACAATTTAGGAAAAGTTATCAACAATTAAAGTGAAAAGTGCAGAAAACCCTTGCGTGGTATGGATTTCCTGTTAAATTTGTAAGACAGGAAATTTGGAAAACAATAATTTTAACCAAACAATTAATAACAATTATTATGAACAAATCAGAATTAATCGACGCAATGGCTGCTGATGCAGGAATCTCTAAAGGTGCAGCAAAAAAAGCATTAGAATCATTTGTAAGCAACGTTAGCGATGCTCTAAATAAAGGCGGCAGGGTTTCACTTGTAGGTTTTGGTTCATTCTCAGTATCTGGACGTGCTGCCAGAGAAGGCCGTAACCCTCAAACAGGTAAAACTATAAGCATTGCTGCTAAAAATGTAGTTAAGTTTAAGCCGGGTGCTGAACTTGATACGCACGTAAACAAATAATTGATATTTACGGTAATAACATAAAACCTCTCATTTTTTGAGAGGTTTTTTTTTAAAACTTTGATAATTTTTTGGCTGGCGCAATTTTTCTCTATAAATTTATTACAAATTGTAAGGATATGATTTCACTTAAACCCAAAAAAGGGCATCTGCTGGTTGCAGAACCGTCTACAATAGGAGATCTTTCTTTCAACAGGTCGGTTGTTCTCCTGGCAGACCACAATTCTGAAGGCTCAATAGGCTTTATCCTCAATAAACCATTGGGGTATACTATTCATGACCTTATCCCTGAAATTGAGGGTAATTTTAAAATTTATAATGGCGGGCCTGTAGAGCAGGATAACCTTTATTTTATACACAACATACCCGATTTGATACCTAATAGTATTGAAATATCTAACGGTATTTACTGGGGTGGCGACTTTGAGTCTACAAAAGAGCTTATCAACCGTGGGCTTATTAAAAAGACCAACATAAGGTTCTTTTTAGGGTATAGCGGGTGGAACCCCCATCAGTTGGAAGATGAGTTGGAAGAAAACTCGTGGATAATTTCCGAAAACAGCTATAGCAATAAAATTATAGGTAAGTCGAGTGCTTCTTTCTGGAAAGAAAAAATTATGGAATTGGGCGGCGACTATTTAATATGGAGCAATGCTCCGGAAAATCCGGCGCTTAACTAAATCTTATCTTTGCGTTTAGCCTTTTAACCAATTCTGCTGAAAATGCGGTTGTAAACTCTTTTTTACGGTATTTGGTTATAGGCTGCACACCCATAATCACATTGGTAATAAACAGTTCGTCAGCTTTTTGCAGGTCAAACGGCGATATGGATTTTTCTTCAACTTCTATGCCTTCTACTTTTTTAGCAAGTTCGAGTATTTGTTTGCGCATAACGCCATTAAGGCATCCATCTGCAAGCGGCGGTGTTATGAGTCTGTTGCCGGTTAGCATAAACAGGTTTCCCTGGGTGGCCTCAATAACATTCTTATCATCGTTAACCAACAGGCAGTTGCTGTAACCATTTTCATTTGCAAATATGGCAGCGGTTATGTGTACGGCTTTATTAGTGGTTTTAAGCGTAGATAAAAGCTGTTTGGTTACATAGTAATCTCTAAACAATTCGGCTTCATACAAGGCGTCGCTAAAGCTATAAAGTGCATTTGGCAATGGCTCTCCGGTAATAATAAACTCTGCATTATTATCTGTAGGTAAATACCTGCCGCCAGGTTTGCGGTAAAAACTAAGGCGCACCCTGTGCGATTGCCCTGCCGGCAATGCAGCCACAAGCTGGCCAACCTGCTCTTCCATATACTCCTGGGTAAAAAGCATGGGTATTTCCATACGCAAAATGCGCATAGAGGCCATGAGCCTAAAGTAATGGTCTTCGGCAAAAAGCATTTTGCCATCCAGTATTTTTATGGTTTCAAAAACAGCGTCGCCATACAAAAAGGCCCTGTTTTGGTGTACTGCAATATCTGCTTCGGCTACTAAAGCGCCATTAAAATTGATCATAAAAAAGCCCCGAAAATTTCAGGGCAAATATACTTTTAAAAAAATAAAGATAGGGTTAAACTGAGCCTAAAACGTGTTTAAGGTCGGATATCTGATTTTCCCATAGTTGCTTTGATTCGGCTATATCGTCTTCTTCGGCAAAATCTACCACCATAAGTGATACATCTTTAGTGATTTCATCTACCAGTATGCGAAGTTCAAAATAATAATCACTGTCGTTATTTTCGGTGTCTACCCATCTGAATTTTACTTTCTCACCGCTTTTTTTAGAAGACATGCGTGCTTTTTCTTCGCTATCATCCCAGATGAAAGTAAAAAACTCACCACGGGAGTTTACATTGTCGGCAAACCATTCAGACAAACCTGAGGGTGTAGAGATATATTGGTATAACAGCTGGGGGGAAGATGTTATGGGAAATTCAAGTTCGTACTTAATTTTTTCGTCCATTTGTTTTCGTAAATTTTCGGAAATATATAATATTTAACATTCAAAAAAAAGGTTTTTTAAAAATAATTTTTTTAGCGAAAATATATTTGCAACCTTTAAAATTAGTTTTATATTTGCACCCGCATTCAGCAAGGATGTAAGCCGAAAATATGGCGAGGTAGCTCAGTCGGTTAGAGCGCAGGATTCATAACCCTGAGGTCACGGGTTCAACTCCCGTCTTCGCTACTTAAGGAAACACAGTACTCATTGTGTTTCCTTTTTTTATGCACTTAATCGGCTATAAAATAAGTCGTTAAAAAGCATAGAGCTAGTGTTCGATTTTATTGAAAAACGAGTGGTAGAAATTTTATTTGTTAAGCAACATTCCTCGTCACTAATCGATAATTTAGTGTTCGAAGTTTACTTAAGGTGACAAGAATTACCCTTTATCAATTTTCTTGTAATTCTTCGCTAAGAGATAAAGTAAGTCAAGAATTGTATTTGCCTCACTTGGACCCACCTGAATTTTATTTTTAGCCAAAACAGCTGTGGCTTTATCGACGGATAATTTCTTTTCTAAAAACTTCATAGAAATGATTTTTAAATTATTCTCCAGATAATAAGATCTTTGACATTGCACTAGCCAAGTTCAGGCAAATCTCACCTGTTTGAAAGTTGACTTTTCCTGGTGGTATTAGGCTAACAAGTTGCTTTTTGTCGGCTGTATTCAGACAATTTAAGTTTCCGAATATGTTACTAAAAGAAGTATTAGTTTTGCACAAATTTTTATCAATAGTTTTAATTTCCAGATTAATTGATTTAATTCCTTCTTAAGGATGTCTGTAACTGAGATGTATTCGTTCTTCATTGCACTAAAATCATCAAATTTTAATTTATCAGATGCAAATAATTTCCTCACCTTCGAAATCATTAATTCTTGTTCTTTAAGTTGCTTGGATAAACGATATCGTTCTTTTATTTGATCTGCTTTTTGAAGATCTAGATTTATGTCACTTAAAACAAGTCTAAACAATTCATCAGCATTGTTTAAGAGTTTTAATTTTTGTAATTCTTGACAATAACTGCTATTCAGGAGAGTGGCACTAATCCTGGTCTTGCATTTATTGATACAATGGTAGTAAGGATATTTTTTAGTTTTACCCTGAGAAAAACTACCGCGGAGTTTCTTATTACAAAGAGGGCATATCAAATATCCCTTCAAAAAGAACGTAGCGCTTAAATCTTCTTTCTTACAAGTAATTTTCCTTTTTGTGGTAATAATGTCTTGAACCTCATAAAATAATGTTTGAGTAATTAATGGAATGTGAATCCCATTAACTATTTCATTAACTTCAGATGTGGATGACAATATTATTAAACCGCAATACACAGGATTTCGGATAAACTTCCAAAAATTGGATTTGGAGCATAGTAATCCCCTTGAATTGGCCATTCGCCTTACTTCCTCAAGCTTGTAACAGTTCTTAACAAGTTGCTTAAAAACCCATCTTATAATTTCGGCTTCCGGTTCTTTCGGTACAATGTGCTTTTTGCCATCTGACCCTGTTACGTTGATATAACCAATTGGTGCTTTATTAGGATATCTGCCTAATAGCTTTGCCCTTTTAATCCCATTTGATGTATTCAGAGCTCTCCGACTATTCTCGGCTTCAGGAATGGACAAATAAACAGCTAACATGACTATACTTTCGGGGATGGAAAAATCAATTGGCTGGTCGATTGCCATCGCAATAGTTGAATTCTTTTTTAGATAGGAAATCATCTCGTAGGCGTATTGAATATTTCTACTAAATCTATCCCACTTAACAAACAAAATATTATTCTCTTCTGCTGAAGATTTTCTCTTTATTACTGATATTAATTTTTTCCATTCCGGGCGGTTAAAGTTTTTTGCCGAAAAGTCTTCGCTAAATATACCTTTAACCTGTATATTATTATACTCACAATATTTTAATAATTGAGACTCTTGTTCTGGCAAGGAGTACCCTTTCCTCTTTTGCTCATCTGTGCTAACCCTGATATATAAGTAGGCTGATTTCATAGTAATGGATTTAAGTCAACTACTAAATCACTTAGCTTTCTACAAAAAAGATGCCTTTTTAAAAATGATATTGTGTTATTATTTAACACTTAATTGAATCCACTTTTAAATTAAGATCCGCAGTTGAGGTAATTATTTATGTTGAAATGATGTCTTGCTTAATGCCAATTAAAAATATATCTTAGTTTTTTAAATCACCAAACAATGCATATATCCTCACTATCAATTAGAAACTTTAGAAATTTTAAGGCTTCAAACCTTAAACTTATAAATGGTATAAACACCATTATTGGCGAAAATGGTTCAGGAAAATCAAACTTGTTTTATGCCCTTCGAATCTTATTAGATGATTCTCTTCCTCGCTATGTCAGATTCAATGAAAATGATTTCAATAGAGCACTTGGAAACTGGGCAGGACACTGGATAATTTTATCTGTTACATTTGATAATTTAGATGCTAGTGACGAAGCACAGGCTCTAGCTGTACAGACGGCGGGGCATATGGATACTCCAAATAAACAGGGGAGCTATTCCATCTTTTTTAGACCAAAGTATCAATTTAGGAAAGAATATTTTGATTATTCTCAAAGACCTGATAAAACGATAGATGGTTTTAAACTACTTTTAGAAAAGCTAACACTACAAGACTATGAAACCGCATATTTGAGCAGGGGTAATGGTGATTTTAGCGATGATAGGACTTATAAACAATATGTAGGTGATTTTGATAAAATTGAATTTCCTGACCCAGATGATAAGGAGGAATTAATTTTTGGGACATGGCTACCAAAAGAAATTAGTATCCACAATGAAGTTTCCTTAACCTTCATTAAAGCACTAAGAGATGTCGAAACGGATTTAAAATCGTACTCTAATAATCCCCTAGTGAATTTATTGAGAGGTAAAGAAAAGACTATTGAATTAGCAAAACAGAATGAAATCATTAAAAGTATTGACACTCTTAATGACCAAATTGCTTCATTAGATGAAGTTAGAGAAGTAACTAAAGGTATTGATAAAAGTATTAAAGAAGCAGTAGGAACAACTTACGCACCAAATATTGAAATCAAATCTGAGCTGCCTAACGAAATGGAAAAGCTATTACAATCTTTAAAACTTTGGGTTGGAGACCCTGATGATGAAGGTCATAAAGGCCGAATTTGGGAACTAAGTTTAGGAGGAGCAAATTTAATATACTTGTCTTTGAAATTATTAGAATATGAGAAAGTTAAAACAGATAAGATAGCTAATTTTTTACTTATCGAAGAACCTGAGGCCCACATTCACACACATATTCAGAAGACTTTATTTGAAAACCTTAAGGCTAGTAATACACAAATAATAATTTCCACACATTCAACACACATCTCTTCTGTCAGTAAGATAAAAAGTGTAAATATTTTAGCTCGAAGCAAGGGAGAATCTTTAGTGTTTTCACCATCAAACAATTTATCTGATATTAGAATAGTTCATCTTGAAAGATATTTAGATGCGATACGGAGTAATTTACTTTTTGCTAAAGGAGTAATTCTGGTAGAAGGCGATGCAGAACAAATTTTGATACCACAAATGTTCAAAAGTGTATTCGGTCTTTCATTGGATGAAATTGGGGTAAGTTTAATAAATATTGGAAGTACAGGTTTTAAAAATGTGGCACGCATATTTCATTCTAATAGGGTCAGGAGAAATTGTGCTATACTTACTGATAAAGATAAATCAATCGTTGAATTACCAGATGACCCAACTGTAGATACTAAATATCAAAAGCATTGTAGGGCATCTCAGCAGAAGGGTGAAGAAAGAAAAATTGCATTAGATAAATTTTGCAGTCGGAATGTTTATGTTGAACCTTTTTATGCAGACCATACTTTTGAAGTTGACTTTTTGATGGAGGGTAATAGTCTTGAAGTTGGTCAAGTGCTACCTCATATTTATAGTAGACAAGCTCATATTGATATGGCTTTGAAGAAACTTGGAGATGATAAAGTTGAAATTGCAGGAGTTGAAATTTTAAGAATTGCAGATAAATATGGTAAAGGTTGGTTAGCATTACTACTGGCTGAACAATGCTTTTATAATACTTTTATTCCAAATTATATTCTTTCAGCCATTGCTTTTTCTTCTGCGCATATAGATTTACCTTCAAAAATTAAATCTATTCGACATCGGCTTAAATCTATTCGTAAAAATGATAATGATGGAAATCAAGCAATAGCGAAGGCATTTAGATTAGGCGGGAAGGCTAATGAGGAGATTATAGCGGAGTTTAGGGAGACATTCAGAGACGACCAACTAACGCAATTACTCGACCTACTATGATTCTTGACAAACTTAGTGATGAACAAAGAATCGCTGTACAACAATCAGGACATGTTCTACTTACTGCTTGTCCAGGAAGTGGAAAGACAAGAGTATTAATACATAAACTTGCATATGAACTAGATAGACTACAGGAGCGCAGTAAAAAAAAGGTAGTTGCTGTTACTTTTACAGTTAGGGCATCAGAAGAAATTTTTAGACGCTTGAATGCTATGGGGATTAATTCCAATAAGATTTGGTCCGGCACTTTACATTCTTTTTGTTTCGAATGGATTATTAAGCCTTACTCTTGTTATGTACCAGAACTTCGAAATGGATATTCCATTGGCGATGAGACATATTGCTCAGAGTTAATTAGTAGCTTAAAAGAAAAATATGGTCTAAAGCCAATAGACCCTGTCAATTTAAGGTTTAATAGAGACGGAAGTTTTGCAGAACCAAAGTCTATTCAAAAAAGATTGTTGACAGAATATCATGAAATACTTAAAAGCAGAAAGCTTCTAGATTTTGAAATATTATTGTTACACTCATATAGAATTTTAAGTAATCATCCTGAAATATCTAAAACACTATCTAATCTCTTCAAACTAATTTGTGTAGATGAATATCAGGACACACAAGATTTATTATACGCTATAATTTGCTCTATCATAAATGCGGGAAATGGCAACACTTCTTTATTTCTTGTTGGAGACATTGACCAAGCGATATATGCATCTTTAGGGGGAGTTGCTAAAGATTTAAATGAAATTAAAGTCGAAATAAATGATATGCCAATAACAGCTTTGTCACTTACAGGCAATTATAGGTCTAATCAAAAAATAATTGATTTCTATTCTAATTTTCAAACCCAAACAATCGACATAAAAGCTATAGGTAAAAATGCAGATGAACACGGAATTATTACTCTGAATCAGGTTATAGATTCAGAAAATATAGTTACTGAAGTAGCACGATTGATTCAACTAAATTTAGATAATGGAATTACGGAAGATGAAATATGTGTTCTGGTACCACAGTGGTGGTTAATTACCTCAATTACAAAAAAACTGAGAGCTGCATTACCTAATATAAATTTTGATGCATCAGGTTTAACTCCTATGTCAAAAAATAGGGAAAATATTTGGTATAAATTATCAAGACTATTTCTTACTGAGCCCAGTCCTAAAATATATTCGGCAAGACATAAATGGGCCACCGAATTCATAGAGATTTTTCAAAATGCGACGAGTACCGAGATAAACGAGAAATACTCTACACCCAGAAACTTACTAAAGTTAATAAATTCTATTAAATCTATTGAATTGGAGGCTATAGCTTATTTAAATTATTGCTTTGACCAATTTTTAGAAGCTCTTGAAATTAATTACTCAAATTTTCCAGCATTAGTTGAAAATAGAGAACTCTATTTTGACAGTATTGAAAAAAGACTTAACGACTCCGAGTTTAAAATACCAAGTGATATACAATCATTTAAAAGCTTTTACAGAGAAATGACAGGAGTGATTATAAATACTTGTGTTGGAGTTAAAGGAGAAGAGTTTGATGCTGTAATTGCTTATGGACTTTTGAATGGCTATATACCTCATTGGAATGAAATATTCTCTGGAGACCAAGAGGATGCTTCTAGAAAGTTAATGTACGTTATCTGCTCAAGAGCCAAAAAAAATCTTCATTTAATAAGTGAGAAAAGAAGATTTACAAGAAAAGGAGATGAACTCATTATGACACCTGTTCTTAACGAAGTTGATTTTGAATACGATAATATTTAATATATAGTAGCATGACAAAGAAACAATGGAAAGATTTATATGATGATTTGTATCATATAAATCATCAAGTAGGAAAGCTATATTACGATGTGTTTGAGAATGTAGACATATCTAAAAGGCAACAAAATGAAAGTAAAACTGAAATGAATAATTTCATGTCTTCCGCTTATTATAAGATATTGAGATCACCAGAAGCGTTAAAACTTTTTGAGCAGGATAGGAATATTAATGACTTAAAACATGCTGACCATTTTGAATGGAATATGACTCCTTTTCTTCATGATATAGATGCGCATATCAAATCACTTAAATAAGGATAAAATGAATCAAAAATCAAAAAACATAGGTTTGTCTGGTGTTGGAAACGACTTTAAACATCAACTAATTATATCTCATATACTATACGAGCTAATGGTGAAATGTAAAATGAAAACTTACAAGAACTATGTTCCTTTTCCAGAGTTCTCAATTAAGCATAATTCTAAAGATTATGTTCCAGACCTTTCAGTATGGGAAGTGAAACAACAAAAACTCTTACATCCAATAATTGTTATTGAGGTTTGCTGGCCGCATCAAATAAAGGACGAAATAGACAAGATAAATAAGATGTTTACGAATCGCTTATCAATTACAGAAGGTTTTATTATTGACAAAGAAAACTTAACTATTAAGCGTATAGAAAGGACACTCATTGGTAAAATTTCTACGCCAAAAGATATTTCTCAAAGTCATATTTTGAAATTAGATTTAGCAAAAGTTATGAATAGTGTTCCTGATTTTACATTATAGTTTTTTGGTTTAGAGTTGTTTGTGAAGACAGACCTGTTGGAAAATCTTAGTCATCGTTATCCTGCCTAAGCTTTTCCATCACTTCATTAATATGTTTTGGATACTTGCCGTCAAAATATTCAAGAATTAATGGATTGCCAGCAAAAAAATGACTGGTTAATTCTATCCATAAATTAACTGATATTACCCCATTCAGCTTAAATAATTTTTCTGAAAGTGATTTGATTTGAGTCCTGTTTTTAGCATTGTAATTAAAATCAGAATCTCTACGTTGGATGTATTCATCTAGTGTATAATAATGTAAAGCACCATCAAAGTGGCGAAAATATCCATTTTCCAGATCGAATTCAGCGTGAATATAACGAACAGGAAAATAATCTTCTCCATCTTTTTCTAAGATCAAATCATCAGTTTTAAATTCTTCGGCCTGAAATGTTTTAATTCCATTTTTTGTAGACCATTTTATATCTAATGAGTAAGCATCAGCGAAAAAGAAGTGGACAAGGGTATTGTCCAAATCAAGGGGAGGTCGTAGCTTTACCATACCATCTGGAATAAAACTAATTTGTTTTTCAAAGCTAGCTCCAAACCATGTATCTAATTCAATATAGCCAAATTCTCGAACATCTATCCTTACATTGTTAAGATCTAATGCAATATACTTATCTATTTTCACTTCGTTTAATTTCCAAAATAGTTCGATGAATCTTGGAGTGAAACTATTTCCTATACGAAAGCCCCTTCTAAAATGCGAGTTAGCCACTAATAAAAAATTTCCAGCGTTTAAATACCCGTGATTGAATTGGCTTGGCTTGTAATATTCTAGTAAGGTATCATAACTGAATAGATTGTCTTTATCTGGTCTTATTATATCTAACAATATTTGGACAATCTCAGGATAATATACAATGATTCCTGAAGTGCGATAGTATCGAAAATTACTTTCTGATAAAATAACATCCCTCCTGTGCATATAATCTTTGAAATTGCTGATTATCTTACCATTTCGCTCTAACTCTTCTTTTTCTTCGTCCAATAAGGATTGTATATATCGTCTTTTGATATCAGACATGTTATCCATCATACTTCGGGCAGATTTTATGACTTAATAATTATTTTGTTTTAATAAAAGTATATAATAATTGTGCAATTGATGTAAATTTTATTAAAATAAACAAAATTTTCTAAAAAAAGTAGTTTAAATTTATGTGTAACGAATGCGCTAGACTTTAGTAATTAATAAAATATTATATTTAACTGATAAATAGTTTAATAGTTGTAAAAATGTTGTATGCTTATGGATGAGCAACAGATCTCATTGGATTTTGAACAGGTAATGTGGCCTGATCAATTACAGTTTCCTCTCAACATAAAAAGCCAAAAGCGTAAAGTATCCAGTGTCGTATACCGGGATATTGAAGATAGTACTCATTATATCATCTTAACCGGTTTTACATCGCTTAGTAATCTCGTCGATCTTTTTGGAAGCAAAGAATACAAAAAACTAAAAAAGGTAAAAATCTTATTAGGTTTTGAACCCAATTTAAAAGGACGCAAGAAATATGTCAATCTAAAACTGGACAAAGAAATTAAAGACTATTGGTTGAAAGCAGGTTTTTCAATCATGTTAGGTGGCGCCGTATTAAATCTAATCGATAAGATTGAGAAAGGGTTTGTCGAGGTAAAGTTTTTAAATAAACTCCATGCGAAGATTTATGTTGGTAACAATTACGCCATTTTAGGTTCGTCTAATTTTAGCCATAATGGCCTTAATGTACAGGATGAAGCCAATATCCGCGTTATGAATTCTATAGGTTCACCAAAGGAAAAAGAACAATATGATGCAATCAAACAAATTGCTGAGTCCTACTTTGAGCAAGCGACACCTTACAAAGAGAAGCTGATAGAGTTACTAAAGGAAATAATTAAGAAGGTAACTTGGGAAGAAGCACTTGCCAGAGCAATAGCAGAGATTCTCGAAGGACAGTGGTTACAGGATTATAAAGAAATTTTAGTGAAGCTTGAAAGAAACACATTATGGCCTACACAATGGAAAGGGATTGCACAGGCAGTGACAATTTTGCAACGCCATTCTAATGTTCTTATCGCTGATCCTACTGGTGCTGGAAAGACTAAACTATGCGTCTCTCTTATCCTTAGTCTTAAGCAATGGCTTTATGAAAATGGAAAACACCATAGTACTAATTCATTAGTGGTTTGTCCTCCTCTTGTAAAAGATAAATGGGGAGAAGAATTTAGGTCATTACGTCGTATTGACAATGTTGAGTTGTCGATGGGACTTTTGAGTAACGCAGGTGGTAGAAATCAGAAAAGAGTTTTGGAAGATCTTTCGCTTGCTAATATTCTTGTCATTGATGAAGCACATAACTACTTGTCTCCTGATTCTAAACGGACTAATCTCATTAAAGAGAATAGAGCAGATTTTAAGATGCTAATCACTGCAACTCCCATAAGCAGGAAAGTAGAGGATTTATTACGATTAATTGAACTACTTGATATTGATAATTTAAGTGATGAACATTTTGAAATTTACAAAGAACTTTATTACAAGCCATATCTCGCCCATAGTGAGCAAAATATCAAAGACTTACGGAATTTTATAAGCAAGTTTACGGTACGAAGAACTAAAAGGTATCTGAATAAAGAAATTGATAAAAATCCTTCTGCATATATTAACAAACTGGCTTCCAGATGTCGTTTTCCAAAACAGATAAGTAAAACGTATCGTACTCTCGAAACCAATGAGGATATTTCGATTGTTAGAGAGATAAATCAATTAGCTACTTCAATAAAAGGTATAACATATCTTACCGATTTCAAAAAGCCCGATTTTGAAATGAGTAACCCTGAAAGCATAGCTAGTTATCTAACTAAAAGGTTCCATGCCGGAAAGGCTTTATCTGTTTACATGGTACGTGCTAAATTACGTTCGTCTCACGTTGCACTAGTGGAGCATATTGAAGGATCGGCACACGCTATGGATTATTTTAGTTTCGAGGGTAAATCAAAAGAGACTGGAGATAAGCTAACAAAGTTGGAACAAATTATTAAACGTGGAAAATTACCCACTAAATATATAATGTTTAAGAATGAATTTTTCCCAAGTTGGTTAATTGATAAAGAAGAGTATCTTAAAGCATGTGAAGAAGAGCATGAAATTTATAAGAAAATTAGTCTTTTGGCTAAAAAATTATCAGGTAAACGAGAATATGGGAAAGTCGCTAAACTGAAGGATATTTCAAAAAAGCATGCTAATATACTGGCTTTTGATGGCACGGTTATTACCCTTTACTACTTTAAAAAGCTTTTCGAGCAGAATCATCCTGAACAAAAAATTTTAGTAGCTTCAGGTAGTGAAAAAGACAATGAGAGTAGGAAAGTAATGGAAGAATTTAACATACAGTCACAATCTAAGGAACGATATATAGCCTTATGTTCTGATAAAATGGCCGAAAGTATCGACTTACAGAAAGCATCTTGTATGATGCTTCTCGATATGCCGAGTGTACTACGAATAGTGGAACAACGAATTGGTCGTGTTGATCGTATGGATAGCCAAAATGCCGAAATTGAGATTTTTTGGCCTGAAGATTCCGAAGAATATTCACTCAAAGCTGATGAGCGATTGATTGTAGTTAATGATATGGTTGAACAGATTTACGGTTCAAATTTTGAAGTACCAGAGATCTTGAAAAAAGCAGTTTTTTCTAAAACCGATTCTACTAAAGCAATGATTGAAGAATATGCCGAATTTGTGGAGAAAGATGTATCGTGGTCCGGAATACATGACAGCTTTCAACCTATTATGAGTCTAAAAGAGGGACCTGATGCTCTTATAGATGAAAGAACCTATGAACAGCTAAAAAATGTTTCGGCCGAGGTCCGTACCAGAGTAAGTTTTCTGGAATCGAAAGGTGCCGGATGGTGCTTTCTTGCTTTAAAGGGTGATCATATTAGAAGTCCAAAATGGTATTTTATTGACCATAATGAAAATATACATACTGAATTTGAAGACATATGTATAGAATTAAGAAATGTATTAGGGGGAAGCGTTCAGAATATTGATTGGAACGATGCAGCCTTAAAAAAATATGTAACCTTATTTAAACACAAAGAACGGACTCTATTACCACCTAAGAAAAAGCGTGCACTCGAAGTTGCTGAACATATAATTCGGAAACGTTTGGATTCTAAAAATACAATAGAAATGAAGGACAGCTTGCAAATGATGCTGGACATGCTAATAGGAAAAGCAGAGGGGATTGTTGATTTTGAACGTTTAGCAGATGACTGGATTACAATACTTCAGCCATACTTGGACCAAAAAAGGAAGCAAGGAAGAAAAAAGCGCTTACTTTATAATCTTCAGGAGATAAAAAAAGAACCTGGTAAGGTTCTTTTAAGTTCTAAAATTTTAAATCAATTCATCGAAAACGCTATAATTGCCCAAGCTGTAGATGAAAGAGTTGCAGCTTGCATAATTGGAGTTAGCACAAATTAATGTAAATATTAATCAGCTATAGCGTAGATAAGAAGTTATATCTTACTTGTCAAATAATTTAGACAAACGTTCCAAATCCTCTTCAAAATAGTTCAACATCTGTTCGGGCATGGCTACAAAAATAAGGGTTTTCCGAGAAATTGGAAAGCCCTTTGTCTTTTCAGGTACAACAATTAGATGGTACGTAATCCTGCTTTTCAATGCTTGAAAGTCTTGGCATTTCCCCATTATCTGCCATCGATAGCCAACCTTTTATTTTCTGATGGGTTGTTGTGCGCAACAATTAATCCCGAAGCTTTGGCAAGTAAAGCTGTGGCAAAGACCAGCTTTGTATCTACAACGCAGGATGATATACCGCCAAGTGATACCGTTGACACACCAAGAACGCTATTTTCCTGGTAACAGCATAATCCTGAAATGCTTCTGAAGTTCAAGTTTATCGCTGCCCCACGTCTCAATAAATATGTTGTAAGCATCTCGCGAAGTTCGGATGACATATTTATTAAAAGGCTTGACGTTGCCTTTATAGCTCAATTCTATTTCCGCAACCTTTGAAAATTCTTCCCGCGGGCCATGATAGATTTCCTTTCACATTTTAGGCTTTTTTGCTGGCTTTGGCTTTAGTGTGTGGCATGCCACTCATTTAAATCTTTACGAGGGCTATAGAGGTCATTCGTGGCCTCAATTTTATTCTTCTTTCTCAGCAAGTTGTTTTAGATACTCTGTAAATGCGGCCAGCATCGACATTATCAAGCCATGTCGCAAGTTTCCGGTAATATTTCATTATATGTAACTAGATTTTCATTCACTTGTATATTGAAGAGGGAGGAGGCCTCCTAATACTTACATCTAATGTAGATGTGAAATGCTTCGTTTAAATCATAATCGAAAGAGAATAATCAAGATAATATTGTGACATTAATTAACTTAATTTTAACATAATTAACATGTATTTAAGATAATTTTTAGAATATATTTGTCCGTAAACAATTACATAACTCCTCACGCAATGAACAATTCGAACAATTTTCGAATATTGATTATATTGAACATAATCTTGTTGGTAAGTGGTGTTCTACTACTTGCAAATTCAAAAAATAGTAAAATAGTATATATTGAAAACATAAAGGTTTTCGAGAAATTTGCTATGACTCAGGAGCTGAAAAAAAAAGGTGATACCCAATTAAAAGCTCAACAGATAAAGGTTGATAGTTTATATAGGCTTTTGAATAATCCATCATATATAAAAGTTAAAGAAAACCTAATGCAGGCTTTTGTTGCAGAAAAGGAAGCGCTTGATAATTTCACAGTTCAGTTTGCAGATGAGCAGTCAGTTAAAGTATGGAACAGGATATACGAATATTCTGATGATTTTGCAAAACAGTATAATTATCAATTTATATTAGGTATGCAACCTAATGAAAATATAATGTATGGCAGCGAGAATACAAATGTAACAGAGGATTTTGTAAAGTTTATAAACAGCAAGTATGAGGGTAACTAATTTTTTTTTACTAGGTATTGCATTAATTTTTGCAGGCTGTAAAGATGAAAAAAAGGTTGACGATTCAGCAATTCGGTACAGGCACTTTAAACTTGAAAAGGCAGGATGGAAATCTAAAGAACATTTACAGCAAGTTGATGATATGGATTTTACAGCTACTGAAGTTCCTATTTCTTATTATATTCTCAAAAGTGAAGGTAATGCAGATTTATTTGCTGTAGATTCTATCGAAAAAGCAAATGAAAAGGAGAGGGTTCTTGAATTTATTTTTAAACATGATAATGATAAAAATTTACTAGAAACCGAATTTACAGGTTTAAATCTTGAAGAAACAGTTAAGTATATGTCTTTTGACATAACCAATGATTTTTATTTAGTTACAGATAAAAAAGATACCATTAATTGTTCAGGGGTCATATTTGAAAGGAATTTTAATATGGTTTCAGATCAAAAACTGATTTTATTTTTTAGCGGTATAAATCCGACGGATAAAATACAGCTTGTTTATAACGATCAGCTTTTTAAAAAGGGGATATTGAAATTCAAATTTGAAGAGAAAACAACCAAACTGTTATTATGATACAAAAAATCAGAACCAGTAAAGTAACAAAAGTCATAGCGCTATATCTGGCACTAATGATTATGATTGAAATGGTAGCGCCCATGACGGCATATGCACTAACAGGCGGGCCTTCGCAACCTGAATTCAATTCGTTTACTCCCATAGGCACATCAGACATGGTAGACCTTTCAAGCGGCGATTTTAACTACAACATACCTTTAATGGATGTGGGGGGCTATCCAATAAACCTTGCTTACAATTCTAATCTAACCATGGATCAGGAAGCTTCGTGGGTAGGCCTTGGGTGGGACGTGAATATAGGCCAGATTGCAAGGCAAATGCGAGGTATACCGGATGATTTTAACGGAGATGAAATGGTTTATGAAAATCATTTGAAGGATAATGTAACTGTTGGCGCCAATTTTAACCTTTTTGGTACTGTATTTGGCCTTAACGAACATGTAAAACCTGCCCCTGAAGGTCAGGCTCCTCAAGACACTGTTATACCAAACCCGAAGTTAAACTATAATGTTGGGCTCGCCGCAAAGTATAATAATTACAGCGGCTTTAATTTTAGCCTTTCGGCAGGTATGTCATTTCAGATATCACAAAACTTAGGTGTAGGTATGAATATGGATTCTCAGGAAGGCCTCAGTGTTTCTCCAAATGTTTCTTTATCTATGGTACAAGGCGATATTCAACAAAAAGGCACAACACTTACAGGTAATCTTGGTGTAACCTGGAACAGCAGGCGTGGCGTTGAAAATATGACGTTATCGGCTTCGAGAAGAAGGGCAGACAACCAGGTAAGTATTGGAAGGGGTGGGAGCTATTCTTTTATTGATGCAACATTTACTCCGTCAAAACGTCTTGGAATGACTTCAAGGACAGATATGTTTAACCTAAACACTGAAGGCGAATTTTGGGGTATGGAGCCAGGTATAAAATTTACAGGTTACAGGACCAGCCAGGGCCTTATGGACTCAGAAAAGAAAAAGGTTGAAAAAGCTTACGGTTTTGAAAATACTTATAACGCCACTGATTATGATATTATAGATTTTAACAGGGAAAAAGACAGGACGTTTTCTACTTATTCCACTACAATTCCGGTTGTAAATAACACCTATGATTTTTATTACATACAAGGTCAGGGCGTTTCCGGAACATTCAGGCCCTATAAAGGGCAGGTAGGATATGTGTACGATAATTTTGTAACAGATATTAGCAAAGGTAATACATTGGGAGTAGAATTAGGTATAGGGGGTGGTGCTCACTGGGGTGCAGACCTAGCCATTTCAAATACTAACAGCTATACTAAACTTTGGCGTGCTTCAAACCCTGTGCTAAGCAGATTTGAAAGAAAAACTACAGGCAACAGACCGGATTATGAAGAAGTGTTCTTTAAAAATATAGGAGGTTTTCATGTTGATAATGAATACGATATTCTGGCAACGAAACTTGGCAACTATGGTGCCGTAATGTTTGGCATAGGTGGAGGGCCGTTTTCGCGCCATACAGAATCAAACTTTAAAACAAAAAATAACACAACAATTGGCATTGCCGGCGCAATAAAACGAGAAAAAAGGTTGCCAAGAAACCAGGCCATTCAGCGCCTTACCCGTGCCGAAGCTGTAAAATACGGATATGCAACTCAAATTAGCCCTTATTGTATTGAGGGTAAACATGACCATCATACTGCTGAAATCAGGGTAATAAATGATGGAGGAGACAGGTATGTTTATGGACGGGCAGCTTATAACACTACAAAAAAAGAAGCTACTTTTAGTGTCGGCTCAAGGCAGGGCGATTGCTACACAGGGCTGGTACCTTATAATCCCGGTGCAACAAATAGCGCTAACAACAGTGAGGGCCAGGAAGAATTTTTTAACCGTATAACTACCCCGGCTTATGCACACAGTTATTTACTTACATCCGTACTTTCTTCAGATTATTCAGATTTAACTAATAATGGCCCCACCGATGATGATTTGGGCAGTTATACCAAGTTTGAATATGATGACAGTAAAACTTCAAACGGCAATATATATAAATGGCGTGTTCCGTTTCAAAAAAACAAAGCAAATTATGATGAAGGCTTAAAGACAGAACTTGGCGATAACAAGGGAAGTTATCTTTACGGAGAAAAAGAATTACTGTATCTCAAAAAAATAGAAACTAAAACGCATGTGGCTATTTTTACCATCTCATTGCGTAAAGACGGATATGGCGTAGATAACGAAGACGGCGGTGCAAATACTTCAACAACATCCAGGACGTATAAGCTGGATAAAATATCGTTATACTCAAAACCTGAATACAATGCACTTGGTGCAAATGCTATTCCAATAAAAGAAGCACATTTTGTATATGATTATTCTTTATGTACGGGGGTGCCTAACAATTTAGGAGAAACGCCTTCAGGTAATGAAAAATTGAACCAGGGTGGTAAGCTTACATTGCTACAGGTGTATTTTACATATAGAAATTCAAATATGGGTAAGTACACACCTTATACCTTTGAATATGGAACCGGTAGCACAAATAAACCATACGATTCTAAAGCGTATGATATTTGGGGCAATTATAAACCTAATAACAGTGGTACCGGGTGTGGTGTAAACCAGGCATTATCAAATGCAGAATTTCCTTATGTAAATCAAAATAAAGATACGGCCGATGAATACGCTAAAATGTGGCTTATAAAATCAATTAAGTTGCCATCAGGGGGTAAAATCGATATTGTCTTTGAATCAGATGATTACCGCTACGTTCAAAATAAAGAAGCCATGCAGATGTTTGAAGTAAGTGGTGCAGGGAGTGGTGTAGGCTCTAATGAGGATGTTCCGGGAACTGTGTCAGGTCTAACTTCAAATATACTATATAATAATATAGAAAATATGGACTGGATCTACATAAAGTTAGATGCTAACCCAATTAACGCTGCTCAGTTTGAGCAAAAGTATATCCGTAAGCTAAAAGATGAAGAGATATATTTCAGGTTTTTATTGAGTATGTCTCCTCAAGCTTCTATTGCAGAACAATATGATTATGTAACAGGATATTTTAAAATAGATACATCTAAATCCTGTAAGGTTACTCCCGGTGCTATAGGTGGGGCATATTATGCCGCTATACCAGTAAAACTTGAACGGAAGGGAGATGGTTTTAATGCAGGAGAGCAAGTAAACCCGATTGCAAAAGCAGGCTGGAATTTTGGCAAGCAGTATCTTAACAGGTATGTCTATGACAAGAACTCAGATGAATCAACAGATAATGTTGAAGAGATTGTGATGGAAATAATAGATGCGTTTCCTGACATGCTTGATGTTATGAAAAGCCCTAACAGGATGCTGATGGATAAAAACATAGCCAGCAGGTTTAAAGCTAATAAATCCTGGATACGCTTAATGTGCCCAAATAGTATTAAATATGGTGGCGGTGCACGGGTTAAGGAAATAAAAATGCATGATAACTGGCAAGTCATGACAAACAATCCGTCAGATCCTGAATATACACAATTTTATGGGCAGCAGTATTCTTATACTACTACCGACCCTGTATTGAACAGAGCCGTTTCCTCAGGTGTGGCTACATATGAACCGCTGGGATGTAAAGAAAATCCATTTGTTGTTCCCATGTATGATAGTACGAATCCGGGTTTGCTGCTTGGTAGTGAAAGCCGCAATTATATTGAGTTGCCTTTAGGGGAGTGTTTTTATCCATCGCCTAAAATTACTTATTCAAAAACTACGGTGCGCAATCTTCCGAGGTCAGGCACTGATGGACAAGGAAACCCTATAGTGGTTGGCAAACATGCAACAGGCCGCGTTGAAACAGAATTCTATACATCTTATGATTACCCAACATTAACTGATTACACACCACTTAAATCCAATTATGATAAGTCAAATATGCTGTCAAGTATACTTAATCTTTCAGTAAAAGATTACCTGACTTTATCGCAAGGGTTTACTGTACATACTAATGATATGGATGGCAGGATGAAGTCACAAAAGATATATGCAGAAAATCAGGCAACCCCAATTTCCGGGATGACCTACCATTATGAGGAACTTTCAGGTCAGGGCGCCCCCGGATATAACCCTGTTAGTGGTAAACTGAATAATACCGTTATTACTATTGATAAAGAAGGTAAAATAAGCCCGAAACTGGTGGGCGTTGATTATGATGTGATAAATGATTTCAGGGATAGCAAATCAACTACTACAACCGGCGGAATGAGCCTAAATACGGCGATCCTGCCTATAACATTGCTTACCCTGGTTATACCTACACCTTTGCCGTCATATTCTGTTCATGACAACAGGATTATGAGCGCATCTACAACAAAAGTGATTCATTCAAGTGGTATTTTGCGCGGCAAAACGGTTTTTGATGCAGGATCAAGTGTTACCACAAAAAACCTTGCATGGGATGCGCATACGGGCGAAGTTATACTTACTGAAACAATCAATGAATATAATGATAACTATTATTCAATAAATTTTCCAGCGTACTGGGCCTATCAGGGCATGGATCAGACTGCTACAAATATCGGTTTGAAATGGAAATTGAAGAGAGTTGTAGGTACCGAAGGAAAATATCAGATGTATACATCTGAATATAAGGCTTCAGATTATCTTACAGATGGAGACGAAATTTGGGTAACATCAGATTTAGACTCGTTCAAAGCTTATGTAACCGATGTTGATGGGATCAAATTCAGCCTTATAACTTCACAGGGGCTGTATGTTACACCTGAAATGCTGGACGAAGGTGATTTTACTATTATAAGATCAGGATACCGGAACATGCAGGCTGCATCAATGGCATCAATAACGTCTATGCAGAATCCCTTATATAATGGAGCCACGGCACTTACCCAATTGCCTAATAATCTATACGATGCCAGCTCTTGGTTGCAGTATCGTATAGTTAATACAGCTGCTATAGAATATAGTGATATTTGGGCGGCCCAATGTGAATGCCGTTTACCGAAGATGACTTTTAATGAGCAGGGCAAGCTTGTATTTAACTATAGCAACACTGTATTAAACCAGGTTAAGGCATATAACCCTTTTGTATATAATGTAAAAGGAAACTGGCGTGCCAAAGTATCGTATGCCTATTTAACTGGTAGAAATTCGACAGACAACCCGTCACCTCGTAAAACAGGATTTTATGATAGCTTTACACCGTACTATGTACTAAATAGTAGTACTGGTAGGTGGCAGCCCAACTCACCCACTAATCTTGCTAACTGGACCTATGCATCTGAAGTAAGCCAATACAACCCTTTTGGATTTGAGCTTGAAAATAAGGATGCACTCAATAGGTACTCTTCGGCACTGTATGGTTATAATTACAGATTGCCTATTGCGGTAGCTGCAAATACACGCTATCGAGAACTTGCAGTAGATGGCTTTGAAGACTACGATTTTAATGTGTGTGATACTACTTCGCACTTTAGTTTCCAGGGGCAGTTAATCCCTAATAAAGTAAGTATATCTAACAGCCAGTCTCACACTGGTCGCAGGAGCCTGAAAGTTGCACCAAGCACCAGCACGTTCGTTAAAAAGCAAATAGTACGTTGTTCAACCTCTAATAATCCTTAAGGGATAAAAGTCATATCATGAAAAATTTAAGGCTTGTATTTCTATTTTTTTTATTGGCGGTAAAAGGATATTCCCAATTTACGGAAGGATTTGAGGGGACTACCGCGCCGCCAGCTCCCGCAATGGGTGCGTGGGGTAGCTGGGCATTGACAACTGGCACGTGGCAGATATATAATAAAACTGGCCCGGCTATAACCTGGACCAGAACATCAACAGCTTCGGTAGTATATTCAGGCACTTATGCTGCATTACTCAATGCAGAAAATGTTGCAACTGGTACAGTAGCCGAAGACTGGCTGGTAACTCCGGGTATTAATTTAACAGGAATCTCGAACCCGCAGCTAAGGTTTAACAGCAGGCTCGGCGTTAATATTGACCAGGGGAGCATATATAAGGTTTTAATATCAACCACATCACAAACCTCGTCCTCTGCTTTTACCCAGCTACAATCCTGGACTGAATTGCAAATAAATCCAAGCCAGTTAACATACGGAGAAATTACTGTAAACCTTACGGGTTATACAGGGACTGTATATCTCGCTTTTGTTATGACTACTGATGCAGGAGACCGTTGGCATATTGATAATGTGCGTGTAAGGGCAAAATGCCCAGATACAGATAATCTCTCTGTAACGGATCTAACTACAAATTCGGCTAAATTAATCTGGGATAATCCTGGTGGTGTAGGCCAGTTTGAAGTAGATCATGCAGTTCAGGGGCAACCTTTAGATGGTATTCCTGATGCTACAGTGTCAACAAATTATTACAATGTATCAGGCTTAACGTCTAATCAAACCTACAGGTATTATGTACGGTCAAAATGTGGCAGTACCGGTACAAATAATGACAATATGAGTGGCTGGGTAGGACCATATCAATATACTACCTATGCACCAGGAGGCGCCTGCAATGTAGCGCAGGTAATACCTAATACTACCGCTTACATCAAATCGGGCGAAATGTTTACAGGATATGGTACGCCTTATTCTGGTAGTCCGGGTGTGGGGTGTGGTTTTAGTGCCGACGGTTTACTCAATGGCGGTTGGAAAGTATATTCATACACGCCTGCTGCCGGAACAACAAGTATAAATGTTAATGTAATTTCTCAAACATCTTATAATACCGGAGTATTTGTATACGACAGTTGTGCTAATATAGGTGTAAACTGTATTGCAGGATCTGCAGACCCATCTACTCTGGATGAAAGTATTACTAATCTTGCGGTTACTCCCGGCGTTACCTATTATATTATGGTGGCAGGATTAGAATCTTCAAAATATTCTATATCAGTTGCAAAAAATAACTGCACCACTAACATGGCTGCAAATTTTAATATCCAGAGCGATTGCGCTTTATCCTCAGGCTTTAGCGTAGTTGCTAATGTAACATCAATGGGCGGGGCAACATCAATTTTGGCTACGCCAATTGTTAATGGTGTTGAACAAACTTCAGCCAATCAAAGCTATACCTTGGCCGGGCAAAAGACATTTGGACCTTTTGGAGCAAATGATAATGTACAAATGCGACTCCAGAGTAATCAAAATACCAACTGTTTTATAGTTAGCAATTATATATCAAAAAGCGATTGCCCTCCGTCTAATGATGAATGTCAAAACGCTATAGATTTATCTGTAGGTATAGATGGTTATTGTGCAGCTTTTAAGGGCACGCTTAAAAATGCAACTGCTTCATTGCAGCCAAATACTTGTGCGGGTGATGATAATGATGATGTGTGGTTTGAATTTACCGCGCAGGGGCCTGAACAACTTATTAATTTCAGTGCAATTTCGGGTAATGTTAATATTTACCATGCTGTTTACATGGGAACATGCGGAAACCTTGTACAAATAAATTGTGGACAGGAAAATCATAACATAATCACTGGCCTGATTACCGGCCAAGTTTATAAAATAAGAGTTTATAGCGAAACATCTTCGCCGGTAAGCGTTACGTTTGATATATGTACGTTGGGAACTCCTTACACCTGTATGGATAATAATCCTAATGCAGCCAATGTAAAAAATGCTTTTATAGCATTAATAAACCATCTTATCTCTGTAGGCCCAACGCTCCCTGGAAATCCATACGATTGTCCACAGCTTACAGCACTTTCACCCTATATTTCGGCTACCAACCCGCTTATATACGATTTTACGATGAGTGGAGGCTACATGCGCTTTTCATTTTCTGATAACCAGCCGATTATTGATGTGCAAATAGTTACGCAACCTCCGGGAGAGGTTATTACAAATATGTTTTTCTATTCTTACCTTACACCCACCGGTATAGCAGAGATGGCAGTAGAATTTAGTAGCGGCGATATCTACACCTACAAAAGTTATGCAAAACTTATAGAATTTTGTCCTGAAACGCCTCCTTGTAATCCTGTAGCAGGGAATATAAAAATAACTCCTGGTATTTCGTGTATGGTGGTTAACCAGCCTCACGGATTTTCACTTGATACTGATGCAGCTAATATAGAAGACTACACATGGATAGTGTATAACTCATCAATGCAAACAGTAGCTGTCAGCAGTGTGCAAAGTCCGGTATTTACAATAGCTACTGCTGGCAATTATACTATTCAGGTTATAGTTAATACATCAGACGGTTGTGATACTACCATCCAGAAAACATTTACAGTGGCGACAAACTGCGATTATTGTACAGAAACTAACCCACAGGCAGTTGTTGTGAAAAATTTATATATTGATTTAGTTAATTACCTACTTCAAACATATTGTTCCGGGGGTAGTGTATCAACAATATCAACTCCGTTTAATTGTCCTGCACTTACAGCATTAGCACCCTATGTTACAGATGGTGGTGGCAGCCCACTGATATATAATCTTAGTTATAATATCACTACCGGAATACTACAGTTTTCTTTTGCTGACCATGGTGCAGGCACCTACGATATAGCCGTTAAGAACAATGGCGTTATTACAGATATTGATATCCTTAGCTTCACGTCGGCGACTGTTGCGGCAAACAGAAATACTATATATGCTAACGGTTCTGTATATGCCAGCCATTCAATTAAGCATGTTAACTTCTGTCCGGGTAACTGTGCGCCCATAACCGGTACTATAAATTTAGATTCAGGGATTTCATGTATTGTTACAAATACCCCTAAAATGTTTAATTTTGAAACAACGTCTTCAATTGTTACAGGCTATACCTGGACATTTTATGCCATAGGCAGTACTACTACTGTACTTACATCAAGCACGGCTTCTCACCCCACGGTAACCTATACTGCTGCCGGGACCTATCAAATTAAGCTTGTTTTAAATTATGGTAGCGGATGTACAGCTACGTTCTGGAAATCTGTAACTGTAGGTTCGGCGGCAACATGCCAAGGGTGTACAGAACAAAATAACGTTTCGCCTGCTGTAAAGCAATTGTATATTAATCTTGTTAATCACCTGCTTGCTACTGGTGGATTAGTAAGTAACCCATATACATGTCCGCAATTAGAAGCTTTATCGCCATACATAAGTGAAAATAATCCACAAATATGGAATTTAACTTATACTAGCGGTGTAGGTGGACTTTTAAAATTCTCTTTTAATAACCATGGTACAGAATATGATGTGTCTGTTCCTACTTCAGGTCAAATCAGCGATATAAATCTGATAAATTACACATCATCATCTACAGCCCAAAATTTTTCAACAATATATACAAGCGGTACCACAGCAGCAACACACAGCGTAAGGCATGTTGAATTTTGTCCGCTTACAGATTGCACGCCGTTGCTGGGAGAAATTAAATTAAATCAGGGGCTTTCATGTTCGCAAATAAATGTTGAACAGAGTTTTCACTTACAGGCAAATACCTCGAATATTATTGGATACCAATGGTCATTTTATAATCAGGCGGGTAATCTTTTTAATGGTAGTACAGATGCGGACCCTGTAATGACTTATAATTCTACTGGTAATTATTTAGTAAAAGTTGTAGTAACAGAAAATACAGGTTGTAAAACTACTTTTTATAAAACTATTACTGTAAGTGCAACATGCTCAAATGGCTGTACGGAAACAAATCAGGAATCTGAAGATGTAAAAGACCTGTATGTTGCATTACTTAACCACCTTCTTGATATGCAAAGCATACCAAACGGTTATACCTGCATGGAATTGTCAATGCTTGCAGAATACATTACAGATAGTAACCCTGCTATATATAATGCGGTATGGAATGGCCAGGTACTATCATTTTCATTTGCTTCATCCGATTCGCAGCCAGATGTTGTAATAGGCAATTACGGAACAGTTGGAGATATCAACTTATTCAATTTTTCATCTTCTACCGCTACTTCCAGCCTTTTAGTTACTTACACTAACGGGACCGTATCATCTTCCCATACGGTTAAGCATATTAATTTTTGCCCTGTTCCTGGAGCTTGCCAGTCGCATGTGGCTTTCGTTATTGACGAATCAGCATCAATTGATGCGGCTGAGGCTTTTAAAATAAAAGTACAGCTTACCAGTTTTATTGAACAACAGCTGGAGTATGGTGCGGAAACTACTATTTCATTTATAGGGATGTCAGACTCTGACGATAATACCAGGACTGACCATGTATACAGCAAAGTTACACTTGACAGTAAACAGGATTTTGATAACTGGATTGCAAATTATAAAAGTGCCTACACTACTGCGCGCCAGAATATTGGGATTAGCGCAAATTCAGATTATTGGTTAAGCGGACTTAAGCAGGCCATGTATGGGTACGATCTTGAACCTGATATAGTAATTGTTATCACAGATGGTTCTCAAACCGGCAATCTTGATGAGTTGATGGATGTAATTGAAGACATAAATATTCATTCACATCTTTATGTATATGGAATTGGTACAGGTTACTATGTTGATGAGGATCCGTTTGATGTAGATCCTAATAACCCTGCAATGCCGGTTAGTGATGTAACCGACAGGTTAATGTCATCATTAAAATATCTTATGCAGTTGGCTCCTAGTGCGTTTCCTGTCAGTAATCAGGGTCTCTTAGCAGGCAGCTATTATGAGTATGAGAATTTTAACCATCTGGCTGAAGATACATTTTACTTCTCTGACAAGCTTGCTGCCGCAGACATAGGCTGTGGAGGTGAAGTGAGTCCAAGGGATTATTGTGCTGATTGTGAAACCTTCCAGCCATTTCCAAGTACCGAGGAATCCTCTACAGCGTACTGGATTAGCGGATGGGTAAAAGAAGACCTTAACATACAGGTTAAAACATATACAAACGCTTCTATAAGGCTGATTTTTGAAAATGCTGGTGAAGATGTTGTAGGAGATATTTCTTTTCTTCCTACGGGTGATATAATTGATGGATGGCAGCGTATTGCTGCAAAATTTGAAATTCCGGAAAACGCGTCTACAATGCACATCGGACTTGAAAACGCAAGCCCGAGCGTTCCTGTATATTTTGACGATATACGTATACATCCGCTTAATGGCAGTGTAAAATCTTTTGTATATGATCCAGAAACGCTGAGGCTTATGGCTGAGCTGGATGATAATAATTACTCAACCTTCTATGAATATGATAATGAAGGTGGTTTGGTACGCATTAAGAAAGAAACTTCTAAAGGAATAAAAACTATCCAGGAATCAAGATCAGGAACGCCAATTCAAAATTAATGAGAACAATAATCTATATTTTAATAATAATTTGGGGATGTCCTTTATCAGCGCAAATATCCCACGATACAATATTCGAAAAGGTAAGAGAGAATTATTCTTCAGCGAAGCCAATACAGTTTAATACTGTATATAACCTTTATAAAAATTATACTACACAAAGCGTTAATGAAACCTACAAAGGAGAATACTTTAAGAACCAGCAGGGTGACACTTTTATAAAAATAAACAATACAGAATATTTTCTTACAAAGAAGATAAGTGCACAGATAAACCGAGATGAAAAAATCATTTTGGTTATGGGTTCTGATAATCTTAAGAAAGACGGGTTTAATATTTTACAAACACTTAATCTTTTTAATAAAGGTTCCCTAAAAGATAAAAAAACGCATTGGGAAGTAGAGCTTTTAGGTAAACAAATATCGCAATTGCCGTATTCCCGTATAGTAATCCATATAAGCAAGGATTATTATATACAAAAACAAATATATTATTACAGCAATGGTATTGATTTTTCAAAAGATTTTAGCAAACCTGATATACAGGCTCCCAGACTTGAAATAATATGCAGTAAGCCCAATAGGAATACAATATCATCAAAAATATTCGATTTTTCAAAATATTTTACTATAAACGGTACATCTTTAAAGCTATCAGAAGCCAGCAAAGATTTCAGTTTAATTGATCAGCGATAAAAACAGATATGAATCAGAGGTAAAACCAGAATTATATGTTAACTAAAAAGTTTATCCTACAATTTTTTTCAATAATTATTGGAATAGCATGTTATGGTCAGGTAGAAGAAAATGCAAGTGCAACTCTTGTAGGCAATTCTGTTACCGCAAATGCACTTATAAATATTGAAGATTCAAAAAATAGCCAAATTACAAGCGGCAACTTTGCATCTATAGACCCCGCAGTATATGTTTATCTTGGTTTAATTGACGATTCAGCATCGCCTGCTACCCAGTCTTTAATATATTCATGCGCAGTTACTTTTACTATAACTCCGTATACTGCTGGTGGCGGTGCGCTTACTGCCTATGATATAGTTATGGAAGTTAAGCATGATTATGTTACAGAAGGTATAAATGGTCTGATTGACTTATCTATTTATAAAATACCCGGAATACATAAAGCTAATGTCAAAGTTAAAACCGTACAATATAAAAATGCTGCTGGCGCTAATATAGCCACAGTCAACAACTCTGCTGTATACGCCGAAAGCAGATTTAGATGTGACAGGTATTACAATCTTAAAAATACAACGGTATTACCCATTCAGGAAAAACTTGTAACTTATACAGGTTTTACTGCTTCTTCTGTTACTTCTTCGGGAGTTACAAATAATGAGCACGAAGTTGAAATTAGCTGGAATCCTTATACTCAAGCCCCTGCACTTGAATTTGAAGTTGAATGGATGTGGGCTGATAATTATAGCACTATCTCAGGGGGGGAATTGCCTAAAAGCGATATAAGCCTTACAGAACAGGAATTTAGCCACAATTGCACAAGAATACAAACAAAGCAGACAAGCTATAAAATACCACTAATTTTTTCTAAAGGCTATCTGGTTTATCGCGTAAGGCCCGTAGGTAGGTTTTTAGATGATGTTTCTAAAGTATATTACGGTAATTGGTCAAGTGGTATTTCTGCTAAGAGTACCGTAAATGACTGGCCAAATGTGTTAAAAATTGGCAGCAACCATCAAGCGCTGATGAACTGGCAATATCAAAGTTCTTACGCGGAAGACGGCAAGAAAAAAGAGGTTGTTAGTTATTTTGACGGTACATTAAGAAACCGTCAGACTGTAACGAGGGTAAATACTAAAAATCAAACTATTGTTGGTGAGGTTGTGTATGATAACCAGGGTAGGCCAGCCATTGAAGTTTTGCCTGTGCCGTTAGAAGAATCAGCAATAAAATATTATAATTCCCTCAACAAAAGCCTTGACGGTACATTGTTTAGCCATAAAGATTTTGACTGGAATACTACTGCCGCTATTTGTGGACCAAGCCTTATCAACGGTATGGCTAAATCTTCGGGTTCTTCAAAATACTATTCTGAAAGTGCAACGGTTAAAAATAATTTCCAGGACCTGGTTCCTAATGCAGACACATACCCGTTTTCACAAATTGAATATACCTCAGATAATACCGGGCGCATAAGAAGAGCGGGCGGTGTGGGCAAAACCCATCAGATTGGGATGGGGCATGAGATGCAGTATTTTTACAACCAGCCTGAAATTGGCGAACTGGACCGTTTATTTGGATATAACGTAGGATATTATAACCACTATAAGAAGAATATGGTGGTGGATCCTAATAAGCAGGTAAGTATCAGCTATGTCGATCCGCAGGGAAGAACAATAGCTACAGCACTCGCCGGCAGTAAGCCTGCAAACCTCGATGGTCTTCCAGATGAGCAAAACACCGGACTACACCAGCTTGTTACCAGCGATATTGCAACAGGTAATAATATTAAATATACTACAGGAGCCACAGGAACAGTTGTTGACGCAGTCAGGATTAATACACAAATAAGCGTGGAGCAGGATCCAACCGCTACGCTTACCTTTAATTATAACTTTACTCACAGCACCGATGCATTTACTGAATCATGCCTTCAGGGTAAAAACTATCCTTATGTATATGATTGGGTAATGAGCCTTACAGACGATTGCGGGCAGGAAAAACTCACAGGCGGAGCCCTGACGGCCACCATAGGTACTTTCAGCCTCAATTCCTCTACAATTCCAAATCTCAACTATCAAGCTTTACGTACTGCTAGTAACTTAGGCGTAGGCTCTTATACTTTTTACAAGGATATTAAGGTAAATATACCAGCTTTAGAAGCGTATGCAGATGATTATATAAGTAAGATAAGTAATCCTTCTAACCCGTGTTACGTAAATCCAAATAATTTTAGCCCTAATGCGTCAATAGATGATTGTAGTGTTACCTGTACACAATGTGAATTGTCATTTGTAACTGGTTATTTGTCAGGAACTGATATAACTACCTTTACAAATTTAATTGGGCAGATAGCCGACAACGAGAATGGTGACCAGCTTGGAAATACTGTTTTAAGGGAAGCGCTCATAAAAAAAGCCGAACAGGAATATGTTCTTTCAAACATCAGGATTACCCTGAATAATACCACGTTTGCTTATTCGGGTACAACATTGACCTATACTGATAATGCACAGCTGATTGATGCTGCACTTGTACCTCTTTATGAAACCCGTTACATAAAGGAATTTAGGGGATTATTGAGCGGCTGTCGTAGTTTTTGCGAAAGCCCGTCTGGTGGTGTTGCACCGTGTGCTGTAAATGAATACCAGTTAATTGCCGACTTAAGCCCTAGTGGTCAGTATGGATCTATTGCCGGAGTTGAAGAAGATGTAGAGGATATTGATGAGGATAGCATGGAACCGCTAAGTATTTTTAATGATTCGAATGCTTTTTATTATGGTGGCTACACTATTCTAAATCCTGAACTTGATATTGAGCCGGGTGAGTTGCCTGATGTTGATTCAAACTTTAGCTGGAGACATCCCAATACGCCTTATAAAGATGAATTTGGCGTACCTTCAAAAATCACTGTTCAAAAAGTGGGAGATAATGTATATAACCCTCCAATAAAGAATGGGCCTGTTGTAGCTACCAGTGTTCCAGGAGAATATCTTGTTAACCCGGAGCAGTTGGAAAATGTAGCAGATTTTCTTGACAGGTGGAATCCTTCGTGGGCTTACTCACTACTTAAATATCACCCGGAATATTATTACTACATCTATAGTAAAGCACTTTGTGAAAGCGTAGGTGTGTCTCCTGCCTTCACTATGAATTCTGACGCGTTTGACAGGTATCTTGAAAAAATAGAAACTTTTGAAGATATAAGGACAGGTACAGGAGAAAATAATCCAAATGCCCTTACACTGGAGCAGATGATGGGTAATACTAAAGATCCTTATTTTAGTATTACGTATACATCTCTTACAGAAGGTACAATTGAAGATAATGCCCTTAGATTACAGCGTAAGGCAATTATGGATCAGGCGTTAAGTGTGGCTTCAACAGGGCAATTTGATGGCATGATAATAGGCACTACAAAGTTGAACATACTAGAGGCTGCTTTTTATACCGTTGTTTATGGTAATGGACTCACCCCAAATGCTACGGTTGAAAGTGTTATCAATACAAACTTTGGAACTGTAAGCACTGCGATTGCTTATATTAATGGCAGCGCAGGGCTTTCTACAAGCCAAAAAAATAGGATATGGTCAACATACAGGAGTTATTACATAGGGTTAAAAACAAAAATTAAGAGTGTATACGCGAGTGTTTATGCTGCTAAAAATAAACGTTATAACGGGTGTATCGGAGATTTGGAATATGACGATACTTTTACAACTGTTTTTGCCGATTATAGTAGTTATAACGTAATCGCGGCTACCATAGATACTGCTTTAGACTTAAATTATGACGATACTGATGCCGTTGTAGCGCCTTGTGATGATATAACATCATATCTTTATGCTAATAAACAAAAGCGTTTTGTGCCGGCTGATTTTGGCTTCAATAATGGCGACCAGAATGGAGGAGGCAATAGTTTATCAGCCGATGCCGATGCTGCAGTATATCTTCAGACGGGTAAATGCCCTGTAGCGTTTGATATGGAGTACTTCCTTAACGGACTTGTAAACACAAATTACAACACTGCCGGCAGTTTACTTATACCAAGCCCGGGCCTTGCCTTAAGCAGCTATCCATTCATTACTCCTGATTTGTATACAGCTTTAGGAGGTACCATGCCTGTAACCTCTGCTGTTTCGGCGGTTGGAACATTTTCAGGATCTACATTAAACATTAATGTAGGCAGCCTTGCCTCAATTGCTTTAACTATAACGAATACCGGCGGAAATACAGGATGTGGCCTTGTACCTACATGGGCACAATATAGTTCTGGGGCATTTAAAATAACAGAACTTAAAAATATTTATTATGTTCCCGGGTCATACAATTCAGCAAACAATACCTATAGGTTTAGGATATTAGCTACAATTGTAAGAATACCACCAGGAGGCTGTACTGTACCTGAAGAAATTATAATAGAAGGTGTTACCAGGGCAGCTGTAGGCGAGTGTGGTTTTTCAGGAAATCCATTTGCTCCGGCAGGAGCTACTGTTTTTGGTGGTGATGATGCATCTGGAACGGGTGTTTCCGGATGTACAAACCGCACACGTTTTGAAAAAGCTCTTGTAAGGTTAATGAACAGGCTGAATGATCCAAATCCGGCAACAAGCAAACTATATTCCTCTAATATTGGTCTAGGGTTTGTAAATGCCATAATAGATAATTCTGATCCTTACGGTTATGCTAACAGTATTATGCCTCAGCTATTAGGAGATAACGATAAACTGGCAAGCTGGTATGGCAATAGTGGCGAATTCTCGATAAAGCTTGGTGCCACCACAATAGCCTATATTGACCTTGATACAAATTTGCCCGCACTGTCTTCAATTATAAAATTTACAGCAGTCAATATTGATATTAATAACAATATAGCTATTACTTATCTTAATAATTCGTATATCCTTACAACGGTTACGGGCAAAATATGGAAAAACACTTCTCCTAACGCAATTGATTTTGGTTGTGTGTGTACCAGAAATGTTGAATATATAAGTGGTGCAGAAGATGCCTTTATGGATATGATAGATTATGTATGGAACAACAGGGTTGCTATTGGTAATCTGCCTGTTGGGCCCTACGCCCCTCAGCCTATCATGTCTAACGTAGATATATTTTTTACAGGCTCATTGCCGTCAATTAATAACTATCAAAGGCTAAACACAAACTATAACCTAAGCGGTATACCCAACACTTTGGGACAATATGGAATATTCTTTGGGTTTGACACTAAAAGAACATGCAGTTTTATACTGCCATTAGCTACAACTGTAAATGCTTATAATGCCATTACTTCTCTCTCAGATTTTAGGATTATCGGCATAAGTTCAGGATTAGTTGAGTTTGCAGTTAATGTTCACTATAATGATTATACAGATGGCAGTGTAAGGTATACGGCAGGTATGGTTGAAAAAAGAGGATGGATGGATTGTATGAGCGTTGCATGCACACAAAGTGAGAGAACGGCAGCGGCGGCAGTATTTAAGACATTATTATCGGATTATATATCAAAATATAAGACAGATGGAAATGTGCCGGATAATTATCTTCCAATGTACACCAGCAATTTTGTTAATAATTATATTACACTTAATGCCGGTGGAACACCTTCTTTAAATAATTTTTATGCTAACTATAATGGAGTGAATGGACAATTAGGTTTTTCATTCTCGCAAGGATCAGAATGCGAGGTGATATTAAACTTACCAGGTAATTCTATAAGTCAAATAAATGCCACAAGTTCATCAAATACAATTATATTCAGTAGCGATCTTACTTCATTTACTTTTAAAGGAAAACTTATTAATGGGAATGATTTCATAGCTACCGGAACAATTGGTTGCCTTGACCTTGTGGATCTAGAAGAATGCATGATAACTATTAAAGAGCCTTGTACACCATGCGTACCCCAAACTGTAGATGTGGTTGCCTGCGGCCCGGCATGGTTAAATTTTAAGACTAAAATGCAAACTATTTCTGGTTATGCTATACCAGAGTATATGACGCCAGAATTTTTCTGTGGTTCAAACCTGCAATATGTTATAAACGACTACATTTACTATCTTAATACTTTTGGTGTTACTAATGTCAACCACCAGATGTATATTACTATAGGAAGTTTTGCAGCATCAGGATTAAGATACGGAAATGCAAAAACTACAGTGGCGGTAAATAATTTTTATGATTACCGTGTTAAAGGAGGTACACTCTCATGGGCAGCATATGTAGATGAGATCTTTATGGTTGTTAATGATGTATGCCCGCCAGCCTCAATTTTTCCGAGCAGTAATATTATCGTTACTGTTGATAATCCTTGTGCATTATTTGCAAACAATGTTAACGGTACCTATTCTTCGGAATTGTGGCAAGCCTATTTGCAGGCTCAAAGGGAGGCTTTTAAGCAGCGCTACCTTGAGGGAGCTATTAATAATATGGTTGAAACCCTTACTAAACAGGCTCCTGATAAAGAATATCAGTATACCCTATATTATTATGATCAGGCGGGTAACCTCGTGCAAACGGTTCCACCCGAAGGCGTTAAAAGACTATTACCCACTGGTGAGCCTGCAAATGCAGCGGCGAGGATAAATAATACTGAAAATGAGTCTATATTACCTGGGCATACTTTAAAGACGCAATATCGATATAACACTCTTAACCAGTTAGTATGGCAAAAAACACCAGATGGAGGAGTAACAAAATTTGCTTATGACAAACTGGGGCGCATAATAGCATCTCAAAATGAAAAGCAAAAGTCATCCTTTGACGGGTTGCCACAGCTTACCTTATCATCAGGCCTGTCTCTTTCAAGCGGTACCATTACCAAGACAACTACCGGAACCACGTTTATAGGCAGTAGCAGCACCACAATGATACCTGGAGATGGTTTTGTAGAATATACTATTCTTACTGACCCACAAACTACCATTAGCCAGCACGCTAACGTTAGGGTAGGACTAGCCTATACCAATAATGCAACTGCATCTAATATAAAATATTCTTTTGCAAGCCCGGCAGCAAGCCCAGATACAAGTAATACAACGCTTCTATCAGATGGTGTAGCCATTTCATGCAGTTGTAGCGCAGGTACATTAGCCAATGGCGATTTACTTAGGGTTGAAAGAAAAGGCAGTACAATATATTTTTATAAAAATGGAATAGTCATCCATAGCATGGCTGAATCTTCGCCAGGTAGTGCAATGTTTGCTGACCTGAGCATAGGTAACCAAAATTCGAAAATATTTAACCTAAGGGTGGTAAGCTATAATAATGGCGATAAATTTAGCTACAGTAGGTATGATAATCTGGGAAGGATAGCCGAGGCGGGCGAAATAACGCTTACAGGTGGCACCGCCACCGTTCCGCGCTATACAATCAGTGATCAGGGAAGGTTAATACTTTCAGGGCAAAAAGTAGATGGGTTTGATAACAATAATTCAAGGAAGGAAGTTACCAAAACAGTATATGATGAACCGTTTGAAAATACGAGTTCATTATTTACATCTTATTCAGGCAATAACACAAGAAACAGAATAACAGGAGTACTTTATTTTGATACTTACACTACTGCCACACAAGATGAAGACTATAACAATGGTATCTTTTATGATTATGATGTGCATGGTAATGTAAAAGAATTAGTGCATGTTTTTAATGATGCAAACCTTTCATTACTTAATCAAAATGTTACTAAAGTTACATACGACTATGATCTTATAAGCGGAAATGTAAATAAAGTTACCTATCAGCCACGGCAGCGAGACCAGTTTATTCATAAATACACTTACGATGCTGATAACAGGATAACTGATGTATTTACAAGTAAAGATAATGTGATATGGGAAAAAGAAGCCAATTATCTTTATTATGACCATGGCCCGCTGGCAAGGATGGAAGTAGGCGATAAAAAAGTGCAAGGGCTTGATTATATATATACACTTCAGGGATGGCTCAAAACTGTTAATGGTGAACGTGTAGGTAACACTTATGATGCCGGTAAAGATGGTTTAAGTGTTGCTAAAGATGCATTTGCATTTGCGCTTAATTATTACAAGGGTGATTATACCTCAAGGTATAGTACTGATAATAATCCGGTAGATAAGCAATTTTTACACTATTCTAAAGGCGAGAATTTAGAAGGCGCTACTGATTTGTATAATGGTAATATAAAAGATATGGTTACATCTCTTATTGACCTAAATCAAAATCTTCTGCATACCCAATATAATAAATATAGTTATGACCAGCTGAACCGTATTAAAGGCATGACCTCAAAAGGAATGTATTATGATACCTATGGTACACCCGGTAGCAGGCCAGATTCATATAGCAGCGGTTATACCTATGACAGGAATGGCAACCTGCTTACAATGAATACTACCGGCCTCATTGCAAGTGGAACACCGGGAATTTTTCAGCCGAGTAATATGGATAGCTTTTCATATACCTATCTTAAAAACTCTAATAAGCTGGCCCACGTGGATGACGCTATTGCCGGTACTGCTTATACAGTTGACCTTGATGACCAGGCGCCTTACAATTATAATTATGATGCCATTGGCCAGCTAACCAAAGATTATGGTGAAGGGCTTACAATAGACTGGCGTGTAGACGGCAAGGTAAGAAGCGTAACAAAGGCTACCGGTGAAGTTATTACCTTTGGTTATGATGGCTTGGGCAACCGTATTTCTAAAAGCCATAATAATGCAGGTACTATAACCACTACTTATTATCAAAGGGATGCCCAGGGTAATGTACTGGCCACTTATGAAATGAGGGAAATTCCGGGGCAAAATAAAAAGTATTACCTTGTTGAACAGGATATATATGGCAGTAGCAGGATTGGCCTGGAACAAGGAAATACTGAAATTGCATCAGAGGGGGGGGCTATGCTCATGATGGATAATATGACCTTTAACACCCTTAGCGCACCACCTGCATATACTTCGGGATTAAATTTAGTTGCAGGTTCAAGCGCAGAATGGGAAGCTTCATCTCAACTGAATTTTTATGAAGAAGCCGGGCCAAGAACCCAAAATATTACAATAAACTCGCATTTTAAGATTGCCGACGTTGGTTTTGCAAATGGAAGCAAGAGCAATCTTTTGGACCTGCAGGGTATACGCGAAATTCCGGGTGAGCCAGGAAGAAAGTTTGGATTTTATCATAGAAGTGGGGCAAAAGTTGAAATATTAAGGGATAATAATGGCGAATTCAGGTTAAAAATTACTCTTGAAAAATATACGCGTGCAAAATGGAGGAAAAAAAGGAGAAAGAAAAGATGGCGTTATGACAATTATATAAATCATTACTACTACGAACAGCAGATAGGAAGTGGTGTGCCTACCGGTGAATGGGATATGAACCTGGTAATGGTATGGAGCAACCAACAACAAAAATATATACCTACACTAACATTAAACGGTAATATATATACTGATTTTACATATACAACAGCAGTTATAAAAGATGGACAGCGATATGGTACAGAACATGTTGAACCGGGGCCTCCGTTAGTCTATAACTCATTAGGAAAAAGGACTATTGACTATTATCCTGATTTTGTTGTGGCTCCTGAACCCGGCCTTAAAGCAGAAGTCTGCGACTTATCTTATTCTATAAATAATGAATTGCAGGAATTTCCTTTTGACGGATCAAATCCGGCATACGTAACATATTCAGCAACAGGTGCAGAAATGGTGCTGTTTGGTATACAGTTTGGTACCACTTATTGCGGCAATGCTGCTTTAGACAGCGATGCCGATGGTATACCAGATGTAGATGATAACTGTCCGTTTACCTTTAATCCGGGGCAGGAAGATGCCGATCAGGATGCAGTAGGCGATGTGTGCGATAACTGTGAATTTCCAAATCCTGACCAGTTTGATGCTGATAATGACGGCGTGGGTAACAGTGTAGAAATTTCGGGTGTTACATCTGTTTGCGACAACTGCCCGGATGTTGCTAATAATGACCAGATTGATACTGATGTTGACGGAATAGGGGATGTGTGTGACAACTGCAGGCTGATAGCCAATGCAAACCAGGCTGATGCCGACCATGATGGCATAGGAGACTTATGCGAAGGTATGGATCAGGGTACCGGTACGCTTGCCACAATAGGCACCGCACTAACAAATAACCGTTTAGTGGGAGATAAGCGTTATGAGCTTAGCAACCATCTGGGTAATGTACTGAGTGTTATTACTGACAGGAAACTAATGGGCGGTAACAGTACCGAAACCGTATTGTTTAACCACACCTTTGCCTCAAGCCTTGACACGTGGGCTAAAGATGCCGCGGCTACAGGTATTGTGCTTGATGCAGGCAGGCTTAAGCTTACTACGGGCACCCATTTAACAGGCGCTTTAAGGCCCTACTCGCTAACATCAGGCAGCAAGTATGTAATAAGTTTTGACGTAGATAAATCTGCCTTTACGCCGGGGCTTGAATACAGCCTTTATAATGGCAGTACAGTACTTAATACGGGGCAAATTACTACAAGCGGCAGGATAAGCTTTACCGCCCAGCCTACGGCCAGTTTATCTTATACATTACACGTTAGGATGAACCAGTCTGGTGGTAGCACCGCGCAATCTTTTTACCTCGATAATATCAAGGTTGTACAAATAACTAATAACTTTACAGTAGGCTTTAAACCCGATGTAGTAGCCTACAACGATTACTATCCTTTTGGGATGCTTGTGCCTAACCGCCATGCTAACACGCCCGAGTACCGTTATGGTTTCCAGGGACAGGAGATGGATGATGAGCTAAAAGGGGAAGGTAACAGCCTTAACTACACCTACAGGATGCACGACCCAAGGGTGGGCAGGTTTTTTGCGGTGGATCCGCTCGCAAGAAAATATTCTTTTAACTCTCCGTATGCATTTAGTGAAAACAGAATAATGGATGCTGTAGAACTAGAAGGACTCGAAGCAGCTGTTATGATCCTACCCGACAATTTAACACAACAACAAAGAGATGATGTTGTAAATGGTGTGTATGAGGGAGGCAAAATTAATGCTAAGATTACTGCAGTTGCTCTCATTATAGCCTTAGATGTCATATATTTAAAAGGGACTATTTCTAGAATATATATTGGATCCAGCCTGCTTGAATCTATGAATGAGACTGATAGAGGCAACGAGGCCAGGGCAAGGGGTAATGAGCAAGAATTTCAAATCAGAATGCAGAGAGCGGGAGAAGCCAGTAAGCCTGCTATTATAGGGTTGATTGCTGATGGTATTTTTTTTACAGTTGGTAAGATTGCAACTTCAACTGTAGTAAAGGGAATCAAAGGCTTAGATGATGCTAAATTCGCACAAACATCAATTAATAAACAAGAAGTGTTTTCTGATAAAGGAATTGAAATTTATTCAAATTTAGCAGGCAGACCTATTAATAAAGTAGACGATTTGGTAGAAGCGATTAAAGATGGAACTGTGCACCCATCTCAATTAGCTGTTGATTATGTTATTATAAATGGAGAAAAAGTAATAGCTAATACCAGAACCTCTACAGCATTAAATAGAGCAGGAATAAAGAAGGAAGATTGGATTGGTGTAGATAAAACTGGTCAAACAGCTTATGATGACATACTTTTTGACGATTTAGCTAAAGAACAAATTAGGAAAAATTATAAAAATGGTGAACCTTTATCATCTGAACCACCTAAATAATATCTAAAATTATGACAATATCAATTTATGACCCATATTTGGTTATTCCGGGATATGGAGAAAACAATATAGGTTTAAATTTCATTAAAGGAAACTTAAATTTAAAAATTTTTTACGATTGCCTACAAGATGACTCTCAAAAAGTGATTGATATTACTTTCATAAATGTCTGTTATCATAAATGTTGTAATTTTCCAGGAGTTAATGACTCAAATTATATCAATCAGCGATATAGTGATATTACCTCATTAGTAGAATTTGAAAATTCAGAGTTAAAAAATTTATGGGAATTACATTTTAATCATGTATTTAAATTTAGACATTTTAAGATTATTTTCACAAATGCAAATTATGTCTTGGATGTTATTTGTCAGGAGTTAATTTTACCTTAAACTAAGTCTTGGTTCACTATATCATTCATAAATACAGATTAATCTCCAAAATAAATTCACTTCATGTCCGATTAAAATGCCTATATTTAGGTTACGTTCTTTAACATAAATAGCCATCGGTTTGGGATGCTTGTGCCTAACCGCCATGCTAACACACCAGAATACCGCTACGGCTTCCAGGGCCAGGAGATGGATGATGAGCTTAAAGGGGAAGGTAACAGCCTTAATTACACCTTCAGGATGCACGACCCAAGAGTGGGCAGGTTTTTTGCTGTGGATCCTTTAGCCAAGAAATATCCTTTTTATTCACCTTATCAGTTTAGCGGCAACAGGGTTATCGATATGGTTGAGTTAGAAGGATTAGAACCTTCAAAACCTCCTAAATCTGAAGATGGCAGTATATATTTATATAGATTTAATTTAGGAAATTCAGATCCTGAATTTCAAGATTATATGGGTTCTTTTTCGCAAACGGATTTTCATAATATTAGAAGTCAGATTTATGAAGGGAAGATGAGTGCTTACAATAATAATTTTTCAAAAGCAATGTATGGTACCGACTCTAATGGTGAAATAGCTATCCCTGAATATATTAGAGAGAGAGAGAGTGGGAAGCTTCATCCAATGAAGTCTATGGAGCAATAAAAGACGCATGGACAAAACAAGAGTCTGGCGTTGATACAAGTGATTTATGGTGGAACCCACTTGCAAACGCTCTATGGCAAAGTACGAGGGCTAGAGCTGTAACTTCTTATAATGAAGGTCTATCATTGGTAGGATCAGTAGCACTTGACGTTGCCATGTCATATATTTCCAGCAAGGGCTTAACAGTTACAGCAAATAAATTAATAACTTCAAGTGCTAAAAAGATAACAAAAAATGGTATAAGTAAAGTAGAACAGCATCTTGCAACTATGGATTTTGATGTTGCAAATCAAGTTATGGTTGCCAGATTGAAACAAATTGAACAAGGAACTTTAAAGGCTACAATTCAGGATGTAAATTTTTATAAACATGAATTACTTGAAAAGTCATATGTTGCGAAAGGGATGTCTTATGAGGCGGCTCATGTAAAAGCATTGGCTAAAGAAGGTATAAAATATGAAAAAGGCTATCAGAGTTTGCTATATACTGACGAAGCTCTCGAAGCGGGTGATGACTACTTTAGATTGGGTAATTAGAATGTTATATTATGAGTAAAATAATTAAAGAATATTGGAGTTTTATAGAGAATTCTGAATTAAAACCGTATCATTTAGGCCAAATAATAGACTTTGAACAAGAATCTAAAAATTTAAAAAAGTCCACTGAGGATGATTTTGACTATGATTATATAGGTAACGAACAATTTTTATGGATTATAAGTATTAAAAACAATATGGTGGTTAGAATTATTTATAGGAAAAACTTTCCGATCCCAAATTTTGTTTTTTGGGATAATCATCATGATATAATACAAAAAAGTCTTAGTCAAACTAATAAATTAGTGGATGAAGATTATATGGAAGATAGAATGGTTATCATTAGCAGGGATGGATTTGTAAATCTTATAATTTTACAAAAAGGAAGGGAAGAACAAGATTAACAAATTGCCACATGTGATTAAAATACCCTTGCCGCGCAGCACTACGAAAAAAAAACAGAGGCTCACACCTCTGTTTTTTTTATATTTGGGCAAAACCGGCCTAAATGAAAAGAAATAGCCCTTTACTGCCTTTATTTAAACAGTTTATAAAAGATACCGAGACAGGTAAGCGGCTCAAAAAAAATGGTGAACGCATACAGCCGCAATCTATAAAAAACTATTATTATGTACTGCAAAACCTGATACAGTTTAGCACCGAAACAAAGTTTGAACTTCATATTTGTGATGCTGCTAAACTTACTACGCGTGAGCTGGTAAGTGAAAAAAATTACTGGAAAAAGTTCTATAAGCAGTTTACCGAATTTTTGTATAAAAAAGGGTGCTTTGATAACTATGTTGGTGCCAACATAAAAACCTTACGCGTGTTTTTTAACTATCTAAAAAATGATAAAGATTTTAATACCGGCGATTTTCAGAGGCTGTTTTATGTGCGTAAAGAAGAAATTGAAATTTTTGTGCTCTCGCCCGAGCAGCTTAAGTTTTTAATACATAACAAAGAGTTTGAGCAAAGCCTAATACCGTCATTGCAGCGTATAAAAGATGTATTTGTTTTTGGCTGTACTACAGGGCTGCGCTTTTCAGATATATTTTTGCTGACTAATAAAAACATAGAGCAAACAGCTGAAGGCTGGTATCTTAAGCTAAAGTCAAAAAAAACAAAAACTTTTAGCTATATAAAGTTACCTGAATTTGCGGTGGCCATATATATAAAACATAAATCAGAAAACAGCAAGGCTACCTTATTTGGCAAAATAAGCCTTTTTAACTTTAATAAATGCCTGAAACAAATAGGCCAACTGGCCGGCTTTACTGCCCCTGTAGAAGTACTTCGGGAAAAACAGGGCAGGACTAAAAACATCATAAAAAAAACAGCCGCTAACAACCGCTTTTGCGACAAAATGAGCTCGCACATGATGCGCCGCACCGCTATAACCACCCTTTTAATATTAGGCATGCCAGAGCACCTGGTACGCAAAATAAGTGGGCATAGCGCAGCAAGTGGCTCTTTTAACCGCTACGTGCATTATGCCCAGGCTTATATGGATAAGGAGATTGACAAGGTGTATGAAAGGCTTGAGTTGATTTAATTAATTCACTACAAAAAAATCTGCCTACCGTGGGGCATGTTTTAAGGTATTATGTTGAAAGTTTATAACCACATAAATTATATATTAATATTAATTTCAAATTTTCTCTATTATATCATAATTTAGAACAACTTCTACGGTGTCATTAGTTTTAATAGTTTTCATAGGTGAAGGGATATTTTTATTTACTGAAATTGCACGAAATTTCATAAATATATTTTCCTCAATATCTTTATAAGCTATTCCATTTTTTATTACCACCCCAATTATTAATAAATCCTTTTCATTATTGAATATCCATCCAGATTTATACAAACATTCAACAGGATAGGCCTTGTTTTCTGAATTTAATACCTTCATTCTTAATTGAATGGTGTCTCCAGGTTTATACTCAAGATTTTTATTTAGCCTTAATTTTTTTAACCGATTACACTCATTCGTAAACTTTATAGCTTGTTTTTTCTCATTGATTAAATGCTCAATATCCATATTTTTTTCATTGAGCTTTCGATGAAGACACCTTAAAATTATAATAGACATGTCATCTAAACGTATTATATCGTTATAATGGAAATAATTAATTAACTTTTGGTCTTTATATTTTCCTTGTAAAAACTTATTTCTTAACTCTAATCCATATTTACTATATAAATAGCGGACAGCTTCAAATTCACTTTTTTTTGAAAAAATTATTAACTCTTCTTTAGGAATAATATTTTCAAATTTGGCAACAATATTTGCAATGGGATTGTCTTTATTTTGACAACTTGACATGCAAAATATTATTATGTAAATCAAAATTTTTCTCATTTCTTTTCTAGTGTGGTTTTCTTAGTTTTCATATCATATTTATATCCCCTAAAAAGATGCCTTACCTTAATTCTCCCCGCAAAATTGTCACTGGCACCTTTATCTTTTCTAGCATCAAATACCCGCAACTCCCATTTTTTATTGACTAAGTAAATAGGAATTTTATAATCGGAGGAGACAGCCGCATCACCTTCATAACCTGAAAATAAGTCCGCACCATTAGAATGACTGTGAACTAATGCAGCTAATTTTCCTGGTAACTTTTTTGCATTGTCCATTATTTTATGATGATCAAGGCTATAACCTAAATCATCTTTCGGATTTCCATCTACAGTTTCTGTTAACAAAGCAACATAGCCACTGCCGTCTGTACCGTCAATTCTTTCGTTAGAAATTTTTACTTTTGTTATACCAGCTCCTAGTTCAATGTTACGTTTCATCGACTCATCATTATGATCTTCGGCCCAGTTTTGCGCAGCTTCATCTACACTAGCATAGCCATGAAAGCTGTTTTTAAATAATGCTTGTGTAGCAGCATCTCTGTTTTTTTGTGCTGCCTTAGGATTATTGGCTTTAGTTATTAAGGCAATATCAATACCTGCGGCTAAAACCCTGATTTCTTTACTCTCACCAACTTGTCCAGCTTTTGTTCCATCGGCAGCATAATATGTCTTCAAACCTTCAAGTTCACCACTATCAATAACTCTATTCTCACTAAATGCATAAGGTGAGTTATAAGGATATTTCTTAGTCAACGGATCCCTCGCAAAAAACCTGCCCACCCTTGGGTAGTGCATCCTGAAGGTGTAGTTGAGGCTATTGCCTTCACCTTTAAGCTCATCATCCATCTCCTGTCCCTGGAAGCCATAGCGGTACTCGGGCGTGTTAGCACGGCGGTTAGGTACAAGCATCCCAAACGGATAGCTGTTTATGTTAAAGAACGTAACCTAAATATAGGTATTTTAAGTACATAATGCAATGCGCAGTTCTTAATAATGTATTTAGTTTAGCTTGATATAGTAACAAAATGTAATTTTTTGTATTTTTAAAAATTATTTATTTTATCAAATCACTAGTTATGATTAACATTTTTTTGACAAGGAATAAAGTTCTTTTATTTATGCCAATGATTATATTACTATCCTGTGACAAAGTTGCTGTAAAGCAGAAATCTGTTGGTAGTGTAGACTCTATAATAGTATATAAAAAATGGAGTAATTCTAATGAGGATACTAATTCAATTCAGTATTATAGTAGCAACATTGATACAAGTAAGGTCGCTTATTTGCAGGTAGCGAAAAAAATAATTCCATTATATCGTAATAACATTGGAGGTTTAAATTATACAGTATATGGCGAAAAAGGCTACACATTAACGACTATGTTATATTTTCATAATGAATTTTTACACTTTAAAAAAGGTTTACTATTGGATGAAAATAAAAAAGTATTAGATACTTTGTGTAACAATGTAGAGCCGATTCTTTATTTAGACAATAAAAGAATTGATGTGAAAGATTCTTTAAGCATGAATAGTTATGGAGAACCTATAGAAATAAATACCTTAGAATAAGATAATTTATTATGCTTATCTTACAAATGCAATAAGAGAGGATCACTATGATATTTGATAATGATCCTGTCAATTAAAAATTTTAATTTTTCTTTCGCTTTGCTTTAACATCGTCAGCCATAATCTGAACATGGTTTATAATTTGATCATATGTTTTAGTTTCCATATTGCCTTTTGTGTTTTTATTAAATTCTTTTACATTATCCACATATAAATCGTAGTAATGTTTGGCATATTTTTCTCTTTGATCTTCAGGGAATTCATCTTTCAAGCCACCTGTATTAGTAGCAATCTCTCTTATGGCTTCGAGTTGATAAGATATATATTCCGCACCCAGTAAATTCATTTTACTTTTATAAAGATCTGTAGTATAATTATATGTAAAATGATCTACCTGTAATTTCCAAATATCAAAATGTTGAAAAGCATCGGCACCTATTCCCTGTACATGTAATCCCTCGTGAAAAAGCGTATTTGCTGCATTCCAATAATGGGTCATAAGGCGTTCCAAACTTTTGCTATTAATCGTTATAAAGCCATTGAGTGATTTAAAACCAAAAGTTCTAGGTTCTTTTAGATCATCTGCAAGAAAACCAGTGGGTTTCTTTTTTAAGGATTCTGCTGCTTGCTCATAATAAATTGTTTTATACACTTTAGCTTGGATGGATTCGTCTGCCTTATCAATGTTAATATAGTTAGTAACTATATAGCCTGTCTGTGATTTATTTTTTTCATCAACATATTTATAAACGGTATATTCTGTAGCGATTCTCATTTCATTACCACCATTTATACTTTGTCCAAGGCTGGATCCATCAGCAGCAAAATATCTTTCCAAACCTTCTAATTCCACAAAGGCAATTGTACTGTTTTCGCTAAATGCATAAGGCGAGTTATGGGGATATTGAGGTGCTAAAGGATCCACCGCAAAAAACCTTCCCACCCTTGGGTCGTGCATCCTGTAGGTATAATTAAGGCTGTTACCTTCGCCTTTTAGCTCATCATCCATCTCCTGTCCCTGGAAGCCATAGCGGTATTCGGGCGTGTTAGCATGGCGGTTAGGCACAAGCATCCCAAAAGGATAGCTGTTTATGTTAAAGAACGTAAAGAGAGATAGTACTGCAACTCCTTCTCTAAAGATTATATATCTATTCTTTCATAACTCATGATATCAGTTGGCTCGCTGTTAATAAGTATACTAAAGCAAACTAAACCTCTTTAATCTGAAGATTGGACTTAGTTATTTTAGATAAAGTTCCTTCATATATTTCAAAAATAAACACAATATTTTTTTCAATGATTATAATCATTAAATGATTAAGATCTAAACTTTCAATAGCTTTCCACTTTATTAGATGATCATTTAAAAAATTTAATACTACATGTATTTTTTTATCTCTAAAATCAAAATCGCAACTAAAATCTTTAAAAATTATATTTGAATGTGAATAATCTAAATCTACCCCAACTTCATCAATAATACCATTACTAAATCCTATCCTAAAGCCATTTGGCAAATAATAATATCCGCTATCTATAGTCCCTACTAAAACTAGATGATTATCTTTTAATTTATCAAGCGTTGAAAATAAATTTTCGCCAATATCAATTCCATTTAACGGTACACCTTCAAGAATCCATTTTTCTATATAAATATTCATTACTATTTAATTACTTTACTAATTTCGTTCAATTCGTTCAATACTTTATTAGCATTTTCTAAGTCAGTACCCTTTAAAAATTTTATACTGCTATTTATCGTTTCTGTCGCAGCTTGAACATTTGCATTTACAACTGCTTTAAATTGAGGGTTTTTCATAGCCTGATTGAAAATATTGTTTGCTTTTAAAATATTAGCCTCATTGCCAATATTAAGCCACTTCAACTTTAGAATCCCATTTTCAGCAGTCAATCCTAATTCTAATCCACCAAGTTTTTTGAAATGGAAGTGCAATCCTTTTTTTAACAAATCTTTGGATCCAGAATTAGCTATTAAATTTCCAATCTTAATCTCGTTTTTCCAAGCGATTAGTGCAATTTTTACATCATTTACAGCTCCTATAATCTGTCCAAATGATTTTGTTCCATTAGCTACGATTTTTACAGCACCACTCGCACTACTAAAACCTGGAGCATCTAGAACTAAATTTCCTAAGATTTCTATTTTATTAAAATCTTTTTGATCCAAGTCAATATCATCATTTTGTTCACTTGTAGATAGAAGTGGCCAAATTTCATATTTTTTTCCCTTTCTAAATATTGAATATTTAATATCAGTTTTACCAATTAATCTGATAACTACATATGTATCATTTTGCAATGCAATAATGTTTTCTTCGGGAATATCATGTTTAGTTATATAATCATTCATTCTATTTCTATAGAAATCACCCGCGATAGCATTTAATGCGGTTGTGAACAAAGATGGATTTTTCTCCTCCATCCCTTCATACTCAACAAAACGAATAACTCTATTACCACTGAATTGATAAGGTGAATACCAAGGATAATCATGTGTTAATGGATCCACCGCAAAAAACCTGCCCACCCTTGGATCATGCATTCTATATTTAAAATTAACCGAGTTCCCTTCCCCTTTTAGCTCATCATCCATCTCCTGGCCCTGGAAGCCGTAACGGTACTCGGGCGTGTTAGCATGGCGGTTAGGTACAAGCATCCCAAAAGGATAGTAATCTTATATGTGCTTAGGCCAATATTTTAAGAACGTATGGGGTAATTTACTTGCTATAAATTTACATAAAAATACATATTATTGATGTTTTTTTAAATAAAATAATGCCTGTATAGATGCCCGAAATATATAAATGTTAAATTTTTGATACGGTTGTTAAATTAGTTAAAAAAATGTTATTATTGCCTTTGATAAACCAACTTAACATGTACAAATATATTTTGTTCATTGGGCTCCTTGCACTTTGTTCATGCGCGGGTACGTCACTCAAAAAGCGTATTTCTGATCCTAATTTTCGTTATGAATTTTATACAACAGAAGAAAAAGTTTCTGCAAGACCCGAAAGGGAATATTTTTGGTTTAAGGGCGGCCTTATACATAATAGTGAATATGGGGCAGCGGGAGAACTGTTGCACACCGACTATGTAAAATATTACCATTCTAACCAGCTTGCCGAAGCCGGCAAGTATAAAATTGGCCTTAAGCAGGGATATTGGAAAACATGGTTTGACACCGGCGTATTACAATCTAAAACATATTGGAGCAAGGGTCAAAAAGACGGGTCTTATTACGGGTATGACCAAACCGGGCATTTGATTGAAGCGGGGCGTTATAAAAATAACAAAAAACACGGACGCTGGATAAATCATGTAAGTAAGGATACAATTAAATATAGGAGGGGCGAAGTGGTTATTAAAAAATTGAAAGAAAAAACGCCGAAGAAAGAGAAACGCCAAAAAGAAAAGAAGAATAAAAAACAAAATACAGAAGTAGGAAAAAAGAAGACTTTGTTGGGGAGGATATTTTCGAAAATAGGTGGATGGTTTAAAAAGAAAAATCCGGGCAAATAGTTCAGTATGGTTAAAGCAGGAAGTTTATTGTATGCCATTTATGTTTGCCTGCTGGTTGGGCTGTTATGTGGCGCCCTGCTTTATATCGCTACCATGTACAACCAACTTAATATATATTATACTTTGCATGATGACCTTTATATTCAAAACCAGTCTTATTCAAATTATTCTCTGATAAATGGCGAAGGCGCAGAATTTACAGATGAGGATGGGGGAATACATTCTTATTCTAAAATCAGGCCATATGGCGCACTTTCATTACTGGAGGTTACTTCAGTACTTAATACTGATTCTATTGTATCGTTACACCTTTTAGGAACAGCTGATAAAGATAGAACGTGTATATATGTTCCCAGGTCTGGTAGCGGGCTTGCCTATTCAGGAACTGTTACACTAAGCGGAGAAAAAAAACTTCCTGAAGAATATATCAGGCCTTTATATATAGATAACAAACCAAATAAGTTAGATGCAGAAGGTAAAGTATTACTTTCGGGCCCCGAGCTCCCTGAGCTTTCTGATAAGATAAAAAAAGGAAGAAACGCCGGAGCGATTAAAGAAGTTGCCATCGAGCAACTTTCTAAAAACAATTCCTGCTATTATAATTCTTTTTTAAATAATACGCTAAGGGTAAACCTTAAAGATCCTTTACTCTCGGGTATTGAAATCAGGGGTAATATAATTTTAGAATCTGCCGACTCTATTGTGGTTTCACATAGTGCCCAATTACAGGATGTAATACTGGTTGCGCCAAAAATTATTTTCAAGGATGGTTTTAAAGGTGCCGTACAAGCATTTGCATCACAAAAAATAGTTACTGAAGAGAATGTAATGTTAGAGTTTCCGTCAGTTCTTTATATTGATAATAGAGGAGGCAGCTATAGTTTAATAGCCGTCTCTGCAAATAATAAAATTTATGGAGCAGTACTGTTAGCAGGAAATACAATTCAGGAGGCCGAAAAACATGAGGTTAACATTGCTAAATCTTGTACAATTGTAGGTACTTTATACTGCAGCGGAACCCTTATACTGGAGAGTAATGTGACAGGAAATGTTTATGCTAACCGCCTGCGGCACATAACAGCATCATCTAAGTATGATAATTGTATAGCCGATATAGAAATTAATGCCATTAAAATGCCGGTAGGGTATACTGGATTGCCAATTTTTGAGCAAAGTAAAAACTATGATATCATCAAGAAAGTGTTATAATATTATGGCCAGTTCTTTATTAGAATCGGTTCTTGCGCTCACTCTTATATCAATTTGCCTTTATATAGCAATTATGGTATATAGTGCGGTATTTTCTCCAAAAACGTCTATTAAGTTTTATACAGATCAAAATAAGGCTAATGAGTTTTTTTACATCAGGCAAATTGGGCATGATTCGTTAACGGAGTTTTTTGATTCTAAACAATGGGAAATTGAAGAGGAAACTACAGAAAATATAAGGCAGGTAACACTAACGCTTAAGGATAGCTTAAAAGTGGCAATGATTAAAACATTTTTTATACCAGATGAAAAAGATGAATAGTCACGTACCGGCCTTTACAATAATTGAAGCTCTTATTAGTATGGTTATCACCGCAATTATACTGTCAATCATATTCGTTATTTTTTCAATTACGTCAGAGAGGCTCATGGATTTCAAAAAGCAGAATGAGGCGATATCGGATTATAACAGGATGGGGTATTCTGTTAATAAATCAATTTTTGAAAGCAATTTTATGAAGTTGAACAACAGTGAAGAACTTGTGTTTAGCGATAGCTATGGTAATGAGGTTTACTTTCGTATTTATGACAATTATTTTACAATGGAAAAAAATGAATATACAGACACTTTTCATCTTAAAACCTCAGGCATCAGCTTAGACGAATTGGAATCAATATCAAAAAGGGCAAAATTTAAAAGGCTTAAATGGCAACTGAATATCAATGATAAAAAAACCGAAATAAACTTTTATAAGAAAATGTACTGGGAAGAAACAACCAAACCTGTTCAATAGCTATGAGTTTAAATTTAGCATCTTATAATAAAAGTAAGCCGGCAGAAGCCGGTAAGGCGGGGTTGCTGAACAGGCAAATTGATTTTGGTAAAAAATTTACGGATAAAAAAAAAGAAGTCTTTTACAAAGAACTGGGTATGCTGTTAAAAGCAGGTGTTGACTTTAAAAAAGCTCTTGAAATACTTAGCGGGCATACTAAGAATAAATTTGAAAAAGAACTAATCATTCAAATTAAGGAAAAAGTAATTGGCGGCAAAAGTATATACAATGCCATGATGGCATCAGGACATTTTTCGGCATACGAATATTATAGTGTGCAAATAGGTGAAGAAACAAGAAAGCTGGAAGAAGTACTAGCAGAATTGCAAAAATATTTTAGCAGGAGAATTCAAATGAAAAGGCAGGTTGTTTCGGTGCTAACCTATCCCTGTATTGTGCTGTTAATAACATTTTTGGTTCTTTATTTTATGCTAACAAAAGTAGTGCCTATGTTTAGCTCGGTATTTAAACAGTTTGGGAGCGAATTACCGGCCAGTACACAGTTAATAATCCGCCTGTCAAATAATTCGGGTAAAATTTTTATGATATTAGGGTTGTTCATACTTGCCCTTACAGGTATTCATTTTTATTTGAGGGGGAAAGACAGGTACAGGCAGTTTATTTCAGGATTGGTTCTTAAAATACCCTATTTTGGTAAGCTGATACGCAAAATTTATCTGTCCAGGTTTTGCCAGTCCATGAATCTCCTGGTAACCTCAAAAACAACACTTATAAATTCATTATCGTTAACTTCAAAAATGATCAGTTTTTATCCTATTCAAAGTTCCATTGATAAGGTTAAGGAAGATATAACTAAGGGGTTGTCCTTAAGCCATGCGCTAAAAAAGCACGCTATTTATGAAGAGCGGATGACCTCAATGATCGAAGTGGCAGAGCAAGTTAACCAGCTTGATAGTATGTTTGAACGTTTGAGTGATCAATACAACGAAGAGATTACCCATCAGACAAAAATGATTGGCGTGGTGCTGGAGCCTATGATTATTATTGTAATAGGCTTAATAGTAGGGGTAATAATGATATCAATGTACGCACCAATGTTTGATTTAAGCAAAATTTTAAGGAATTAAGGAACTGATAAACAATAGTTTTGTATTTTTGGTTTTAATATTTTTATTACAAGTTTTTTCTTACAATAATTTAAGAATAAAATGAAAAAAAAATTGTATCTTTTAAAGAAAGGCAATGTCCGTGCATATTCATTAACTGAAATCCTAATCGTACTTTGTATCATTGGCATCTTATTATTAATGGTGCTTCCTAATCAAACTTCAGTTATAGGGCAGGCTAAAGCAATTGAGGCCCAGGCAATGCTTAACCAGGTTTATGGGCTTCAAAAAAGTAATTTTTACCGTTTTTCCAAATACTCATCAAGCCTTGAGGAAATAGGTTTTGAACAGGAGGCTACAGTTGATGAGGGTGGGCAGGCAGTATATAAAATTGAAGTCCTTGATGCCTCTAACGAGGGTTTTACAGCCCGCGCTACATCAGTATCCGATCTTGATGGTGATGGTGCTTTTAACACCTGGGAAATAAATGAAAAAAAGTTGTTAAGTGAAACAGTAAAAGAATAAGAGGCAGAGTGGCATTAACATTATTATTTATAAGCCTCACAGCAATTTTTATTCAGGATTTAATGTATCGTAAGATACATGTTGTCCTGCCAATTGCCATATTTATCATATTGCTTTTTATTTCGGGCAAGTATACAGGTAATAATTTAATAGAGATAGTACTATTTAATACTGTGTTTTTTATCATTACAATAGTTGTGCTTACAGGATATATGAGCATTAAAAACAAAAAATTTGAAAATCCTTTTAAAGCATATTTTGGGTTAGGCGACCTCTTGTTTTACCTGGCAATTACACCTTTATTTTATTTACACAACTATCTTATATTTTACATAATATCAATGGTTTTTTCTGTGCTAATGTTTTTTTTGTTTAAAAAAAAACTTAAAGACAGCACTATCCCGTTGGCAGGATTTTCGTCGTTGCTGCTTTTGATTATAATATCCATACAACTGTTATTTAATTATCCGGCTTTAACATTAATAGTATATTAAATGGAAATAAATGTACTTAAAGAGCTGCAGCATCTCATTTCGGGCGAAATGGCTAATCATTACAGGATATTGCCTGTAGGTAATGATGCCGGGATAATTACATTTTGTATAGACGGGTCTCTTAACACATCTGGCGTAAAGGATGAACTGGAGCTGTTGCTGGGATATGAGGTAATGCTTAATAGCAGGCCGTCAGAGGATATACTGAAAGCTTTATCAATATATTACAGGACAGAAAGAGAAACCGGCCAAAAAAAAATAAACATTGATAAGGGCGATTTTCTGGAAAACCTGATTCAGGAAGCAAAATCGCTGAAAAGCAGTGACATACATTTTGAAGTATATGACGATTCTGCACGGGTAAGATTTAGAATTGATGGACAACTTATTGAAAGATATAAGATTGACCATGAAAATTATCTTGAAATTGTAAATAAGATCAAAATCAGGTCTAAGCTTAATATTACTGAAAAAAGGATGCCACAGGATGGCAGGATTACTAACGAGTCTTTTGACATAAGGGTTTCTATACTGCCAACCTTATTTGGCGAAAAAATAGTTATGCGCTTACTGGGGCAGGATGCCTCAAATATTGATCTTAGTACTTTAGGCTTTCAGAAAAATGAGCTGGACCATTATCTTGAAGGCGTTAAAAAGCCAAACGGGATTATTTTGATAAGCGGTCCTACAGGCTCAGGCAAAACAACCACATTGTATGCAACGCTTCGCCTTTTGAATGATAGCAGGAGAAATATTGTTACCGTTGAAGACCCTATTGAGTATACCCTGAAAGGGGTTAATCAGGTACAGTTAAAAGAAGATATAGGGCTTACTTTTGCCACTGCCTTAAAATCGTTTTTACGTCAGGATCCGGATATTATAATGCTTGGGGAGATAAGGGACCCTGAAACCGCCCTTATGGCGATAAGAGCATCGCTAACGGGCCATTTGGTGCTTTCAACAATCCATACAAATTCTGCTGCGGGAACAATATCAAGGCTTGTAGATATGGGGGTCCCTTCTTACCTTATTGCCGAGACATTAAATCTTTCTGTGGCACAAAGGCTTTTGCGTAAACTATGTCAGGAATGCTGCCAGGAAACGGGTTTTAGCCCTGAGGCGTTTCCAAAAAATTATAAAATACCTTATGAGCCTAAAAGTATTTTTAGGCCCGTAGGCTGCAATTCCTGTTACCATACAGGCTATAAAGGCAGGATTGCCATATATGAAGTGCTAAATATTGACTATGATACTGCGGTATCTATTAAAAATAATATTATAGATAAGCTATTTAAAGATAAGGGTCATAAAACCCTTTCAGAAAAAGCTTTTGATTTGCTTTCTCAAGGACAAACTTCATTAGAAGAGATTTATTCAATACTTATTAATATATAATGTAATGTCAAAAAAACTGCTTTTAATTATTTCGCTTTTATTTGCTATGCCTTTACTGGCTCAGCAGGATTTGACGTTGCTTAGCGCTAAACTGGACGAATTAGCGAAGACGAAACCCGGTATGAATGAAATAATTAAAATTGATGTTTCAGGGCTTACCCTTCATGATTTTATTACAACGGTGGCTAGTGAGCACCAACTTAATGTTAGCGTAGATAATGAACTGAATCAAATAGTCTCTAACAATTTTTTTGATGTAACGGTAAAAGATGTTTTTTTATTTATAACAGAGAAATACCGCCTGGATGTAAGCTTTATGAACAGTATAATTGTTTTTAAAAAACATATTGATGCCCCGGTTGTGCCTAAAATATTGGCTAAAAATATTGATGTGAGTTATAACAGCGAGAACGACTTCCTTACGGTTAAATTGCAAAATGATTCGCTCGTATCTGTGGCAAAAGCTATTACAGACAAATCAGGCAAGAACATAATATTATCGCCGGAGGTAAAAAGCATGATGGTATCTTCATACGTACTCAACAGGCCTTTTGACCAGGTTTTAGATATGATTGCTAAATCTAATGAGCTTGCAGTGAACAAAGATGAGAATGGCTTTTATGTTATAAGTAAAAATTTTGAGCCCATAGCCCCTGTAGATGGAACGACACAAAGGAAAAAAGTTATCAGGACAGATTTTGGCCAGCCAGGTTACTTTGAAATAACAATTAAAAATAATGGTTACCTTACTGTGCGTGCCAATGCGGCCGACGCTGCAGAGATGATAATTGATGCTGCTGACAAGCTAAAGGTGACGTATTTTTTATACAATAAACCGGAAAACGAAAAAACCACATTACTTGCCGACAATATTACTTTTGACGAATTGCTTGAACATATATTTAAAGGAAAGAAATATACATATAAAAAAGAGAAGGATTTTTACCTGATAGGCGAGCAAACTACAGAAGGTTTAAGAGCAACCGAGATAATTCAGTTAGAAAACAGATCTATAGAATCTGTCTTGCTTTCTTTACCCAAGGTTTTCTTTGAAAACGTTGAAATCAAGGAATTTGTGGAGTTAAATGGCCTTGTAGTATCGGGTTCAAAAACTTTGATTGAAGAGTTAAAACTATATATAAAACAGATTGATAAGGTAGTGCCTCTTGTTCAGATTGATGTTATGATTGTGCAGTACAAAAAATCATACGATATCCAGACCGGTATTAAAGCCGGTCTGGATAAAAGCAAAGTAGGGCAAACGGGCGGGGTTCTTTTCCCTACGGGAGATGTTAACCTTAATGCTACATCCGTAAACAGCCTTATTGACGCTTTTAATGGTTTTGGGATTTTAAAATTAGGAAAGGTAACCGAAGGTTTTTACCTTAATATGAAGTTTTTGGAAGATAATTCTATTATTAAAATTGAATCGACCCCTAAAATTGCTACACTTAGCGGACACGAAGCTAAGTTGGCCATTGGCGAAACCAGCTACTATTTTGAGCAGAGTAACCAGTTGCTTACCGGAACAATAAACAACAACTTGCTACAGTCTGGTACCTGGAAATCAACCGAGGCAAATCTTAGTGTATCTATAAAGCCATACGTTTCAACAGATGAAAGCGTTACCCTTAATATAGTGGTAGAAAAAAGCTCATTTTTAAACAGGGTAGGAGAAACTGCGCCTCCGGGTAAAGCTACACAGCAATTTCAGTCGCTTGTGCGGGTAAAGAATAATGAGATGATTCTTTTAGGCGGGCTTGATGAGCTTCAAAAAGAAAATTCAGGGTCAGGGGTGCCATTGCTTTCCCGTATCCCGGTAATTAAATGGTTTTTTAGCAGCAGGCGTAAATCTAAAAACGATTCAAAGCTTCATATTTTTATCAAACCTACAATTATTTACTAATGGATAAATTTTTGTCCGGAATAATTAAGTTCAATACCCTATACGTGCTTGGTATCTATCGGTATGATAGCCATGATGCCTATTATTTGCTGAAAATAAAAAAAAACGGAACAAAACTAACTCTTCTCTCACAGGGTTCTTATACTGATATAGAAGTTTTATTAAAAGAAACAGATACAAAGCAACCGTTTCTTGTAGTTATAGATGGTAAAGGGATACTTAATAAAAAAATTGATCTAAATTCTGAAACAGATTTAAACTGGAAGCGAAATATAGATTTTGCTACACTTTACTATACAGAATATAAAACCGAACCGTATACTTTTTTAAGTTTTTCAAGAAAGCAAAATATTGATGATGTGTTAGGCACATTATCTACTATTCAAATACTCGATTTTTATATTGGTCCATTGTTATCGGGCTTACTGTATCAGTCAGTAGGGGGCGATATAATGTTATCTAATGAGTCTGTGCTGACTTTTGATGACGGTGTATTGCAGGAAATTTCAAAAGCACAGATTACACCAACGATAAAATATACCGTTGGCAATGACTCTATATCTGCCTATCATTTGCCCTTGTATGCGGCTGCGGTAAATTATTATCTTAAGCCTACAGAGATAGCAAAGAGCGATTCAGGAAAAATTAACAGTGAAAATATCTTGTACCGTAAAGCTTTTAATGTTTTTGGCGCAGCCATGCTTGTGTTATTTTTTTCGGCGCTTCTATCCAGTTATCTTCTTATACAATATTATTCCTCTCAAAATCAAATATTAAACCAGAAAAATATTTTTTCAAATAAGACCTACCAGCATATAATTAAATTACAAGAACAGCGGGATAAAAAAATTAAAATTTTGAATGAAACCGGGCAAATGTCTAAACGGTTTCTTACATATTATGCTTATGAATTTTCTGGTTCTGTGCCATCGGGCGTACAATTAGAAGATCTTAAAGTTTCTCCTGTTTTGGGCGAAATTAAAGAGAGTAAAAAAGTTTCATTATTATCAAATGAATTTTATGCTAAAGGCGCTGTAACTGATGAAGCCAATTTTGATGTTTGGTTAAAGAAGCTAAAATCTATAAAATGGATTAGCAAATTTGAAATTTTGTCGCTAAAAAAAGATAAAAAAAACGTGCAACATTTTGAGATAAAAATCCAGATAAACAATGTTTGATAAATATCCATATAAGACAAAATTTAAGGCATTGCTTGTGGTTTTTAGCATGTTGGCGGTTGCAGCGTATAAAAGATCATTCAATCCTCTATTTGATGTAATTAAAGAGCATAGGGAACTGCTTGAAAAAGAAGACAAGCTTTCTAAGGGGAGTGGCGATTTGCAAAAGCTTACCGCAGAGATTGCAGCCATGGACAAAGTAATTGGAAAAACAGGGCTGGATAAAGAGAAGGTACAGCAGGATATATTAGGTTTTATAGCCAAGCACCCCTCTGTTTCGGTTTATAATATGGAACCTATCCATGTATTTTCAGATGAATCGCATACCGCATATACATATGAGGTAGATATTACGGGGAACCTCAATGATTTATTGGTGTTAAGCTATAGTTTTGAGAAATCCTGGAACTATTCCCGCATTGTAAGCATGAATTTTTATACCTCAAAAAAAGAGAGGAAGATTGATATTTTACATTTAAAACTGATATTTCAAAACTATGAAAACAATAACTAAGTGGCTATTTGTACTCCTGTTGGTAGCGTTCTATGGGTGTGATGATATAATAGAAGAAGATATAACTGATGATATGCTGATACCCGCATATCCGCTGAATAACGCCCAGATAGAGAGTAATGTGGTAAATTTTCAGTGGCAGGACCTAAGCGGGGCTGATGATTACCGCATTCAGGTGTATTCTTCTAATCAAAACATGATACTCGATTCTCTGGTAAGGACAAACAATTTTACTTTTGCTATACTTCCCGGTAGTTATCAGTGGAGGGTTAGAGGAGAAAACTTTGCCTATCAAACATCGTATACCTTTCCCCTGTCATTTTCGGTAATAGAAACAGATGACCTTACAAATCAGCAGGTTCAGTTGCTTTACCCGGGTTCGGGTATTTTTACCCAGGAAGCAACATTTACCTATACCTGGAGTGAGGTTGCATCGGCGCAAGAATATGTCTTCCAATTAATTAATGTATCGGGAGGAAATACATTGTTACATCAGCAGAATAATATTACAGCTACGTTATACAGCCCCCCAACGGGTTTGATAGCTGATGACGGGCAGTACATGTGGAAAGTAAAGGCGATAAATACAGAAAACGATACAGAAACACAGTTTGCTTCAAGAAATTTTTATGTAGATAACACACCTCCAAACCAGCCGCTTAACACGCTGCCGGAAAATGAAACTGAAGAAAATATCAGTACATCTATTGATTTTGAATGGAACCCGGCACAGGACCAGGGTCCGGTTTCATCTTCATTAACATACATCATACAAATAGCTACAGATACTAGCTTTAATTCGGTTATTCATACAGCCACAACATCTAATACAGCCTATCAATATACTTTTACATCTGAAAACACATATTATTGGCGTGTGAAGGCTGTAGACCAGTCAGGCAACCAGGGCAATTATGGCGGTTATTTTAAAATAAAAATAAACGAATAGTGAAAAAGAAGATAAATATCATTCTTATTATTGCAGTTTTGGGGCTGTGGGGCCTGGTAGGCTATCGTTTCCTTCGTAATTATTTTGCGAAAGAAGGAAGCACTGCTTATCATCAGGATACTAATTTCGCTTCACAAAAAATTGTTATTCAACGGGATACCTTTATCATGAAACCGCTAATTAGAGATCCCTTTTTGTCCGTAGGCCTTGTTAATAACACAACAAAACCAATACCTGTCAATTATTCACATGCTGCACAAAGGCAACAAAAACTGCCAAAAGTAAAAGCCCCTGCAGCGCCCTGGCCCGAAATAATTTATTACGGTTATATAAAATCAGGTAAAAACACTGAAGTTGCAGTAATTAAGATAAATGGGCAACTGGTAAGGATGAAAAAGGGAGAAACGAAAAATAACTTTTTAATTAAAGGTGTTTACAAAGATTCGATAGTTATTATTTACTATAAAGAAAAGAAAACATTTTTCCATTCGTAACATTTGGAATAAAACGGTTAGTGTAATAATCTTGATTTCAACTGATCGACAAAAGTCTTATAATATTCATTTTTTTTTACAACTAAGTCACTGATGGTGTTATAACTCTGAGAAAACAGATGTTTCCTTAACAATGTTATTTGTGATTTTGCTCTATTTGATAATTCAGTAAAGAAATAATGTCTTTTTACCTTGTAAATTAGTGAATCTGAGATTTTAAAAGCCAACTGAAATGTTCGAATTCAATCCCGCAGTACCCCTTAAATTTGAGGATTTTATAGATCATTTTTTATATATCAATGTATCAAATGTAAAGTGGGATTGCAAGTTAAAGTGGATGAAGGTATCGGGGTATTATCGAACACCAAAGTATCAAAACTTTAAAGTGATTATTAAATTAAAAATTGGGATTTAAAGCAAGAAAATCATTGATAGGCAATGATTTTTTATTTAGGGGCTGTCAGGGGCTCGAATTTCTTCAATTATTAATTGTCTTTAGCACTTTTGAAATAGCTAAAACAATTTAGATAAACGCTCCAAATCCTCCTCAAAAAAGTTAGAGAATTGTCCAGTCAAGGCTACATGATAAAAACCCTCCAAATCATATGATTTATTTTTATCTGCCTCAGAATAACTTGCATAGTTTGACTTAAGGGTAAGACTCCCTATATTGTCAAAATCATTATCATGATTTACGGTGCGGGTAATCAGACATGAAGTAAGGTTCCATCCAAGGCCAACATCAGAAGCCAGTTGGTCAACTTTAATTCCGCCGGCATCGTATACCAATTGTAATGGATATACTATATCACCTGATTGGATAGTGTGTATAGGAACAGATATCTGTGGTTTGCCTACGTAGTAATTGACAGGATTAAGGCTGTATTTTTCAAAATTATATACTTCTGGCGATGCAACCGTATATTGTTTTACAATATTATTGTAGTCAATAATTACTTGCCCGGTAGTAATTGATGATACAAATAGTAGGGATAGGCAGATGAGCCAATGTTTCAATAATTGTCTGTGATAAGGTGGAGATTAAAAATTGGCGTCTCTCAAAACTAAACATTGTATTTCATTTTATTTTAATAAGATTTTAATAAAATTTTAACAATATTGATACAGGGGCTTTAGTTGAAGTATAAATAATATAGTTGCTAAATTTGAATAATTAGCTACATAATTAATAAAATTACAGTGCTAAAAGTAACCTTATTAACGTTTCTTGAAGTGTAAAAGAACCGTGTATTGAGAAATGCGTCAATATAGCAGAATCAAATAGCAGATAGAGCAATTGATAAAAAAGCTAGTTAGGTAAATGAAGGTATTAACGGCCGTTAATATTATAATTATTCAATATTTAAAATAAAGAACTTATTTTTATATAAAATAAAAAGGGCAGCCTTAGCTGCCCTTTCATAGGGAATTCCCTTTTTCCAAAACTAACCCAAACTTTTGGAAATCAACTTACAACCCAAATTTTTTATTCTACCCGATGCATTATTGCCTCAATATCTTCTGGTGTTAAAACAGGATTTGCACCCGGCGATGCTGCTACAAGGGCTCCAACTGCGCAGGCGTAATCAATAGCATGCTGCGCATCTTTCCCGGTAAGCAATTCCATAATAAGTGTGGCGAGAAATGAATCGCCCGCTCCCACAGTGTCTACTACTTTAACGGGGTAGCCATTATTGTTATATAGCCTTCCTTCCCACATTAGCACGGCGCCGTGCTTGCCTTTAGTAACACACATAGAGCGCGTTTTTGTCTTATTGGCTATAAATTCCATATTTTCTTCTAACAATGTATATGGCGAACCCATGCCGATAGCTATTTCAAGTAACTCTTCATCATTAAATTTGATAAAGCTTGCCGACCTGATAAGGCTCTCTATAGTAGCCTGCGTATAATGTGGCGGACGCAAATTTGCGTCAAACACCTTATATATATCATTTTTAAGAAGTTCTTCCAGCGATTGTTTAGAGACTTCATCGCGGCATACAAGGCTACCATAAATTAGTACATCAGCATCAGCTACCAGATTATGTGCATAGTCTACCAGCTGTATCTTATCCCAGGCTGATGGATAGCTTATTTCGTAACTTGCGCTGCCTCGCTCGTTAACATATACCTGTACTAATCCTGTAGGATATTCTTCTGTCCTTAGTATACTCGTGGTGTCCAGCCCCTGTGCTTTTACGTAGGCCACAATATCATCACCATCTGTATCCTGACCCACGCAGCTTATCATAGCCACTTCGCACCCCAGGCTTTGCATCCTCAGGGCAAGGTTTAGCGGCGCACCACCTATTTTTTTACCATCGGCAAAAACATCCCAAAGTACTTCACCAAAAGATACCGCTTTAAGTTTCTTTGCTTTATTCATGTAAATAATTATTTTTTTAGTTATGGTTTTACAACCTGCAAGCCCGTTACAGTAGCTGCTGCTCCACCGGTGGCAATAAGACCCCAATTTTGCTGTTCGCGGCCATAAATGCGGTTTGTAAGTGCTACTTTACTATCTACATATACAACGCAAACGCTGCCGTCTGCAACTATATCTATAGCATATGCAGTACCCTGTACTATGTTAAAAGGTATGCGGGTAACAAGGTCACCATTGCTGTTATAGGCAGCTATACGGTTTTGTTGAGGTTCCAGCATCACTTTGTAATAAGCGGTATTGCTTACATTAAAATAAAACCCTGCAGCGCCCGCTGTACTTGTAAGTGTAAGCTGTGTTTTTATACGTACTTTTTTACCTGCCGGACTGAAAGTTGCCACGGCATCAGCCGATGTGCTGTTAAGCGTGTATCCGCCATTGGTTTCGGTTACAGTTCCGGTAGAAGCCTGCATGCTGACATTGCTGTTAGTTGTAAGCAATGTACCTAAGGCATCGGGGGCTTTGGCAGCCAATGTACCGTCAGTATTCTGCATAAGCTCGTGAATTACCAGGTTACCGGCCCATTCTTTACTACCCGTATCATTCTCAGGGCTTTTTCTTGCGGCCCAGCCAAAGGCATAGCGCTTATTACCGTCTGTTGCGGTTTTTGCGGCGTAGTAATACTCGCCATCTATAAGGTCGTTGTTCGGTTTTGTCCACGGGCCGTTACTATTTGTCGCCATGCGATAATGCGTTCCCTTATTGCCGCTCCAGTTTTCGCTGAACATCATGTACCAGTAGTTACCCATCTTAAACACATCGGCACATTCCATCATGAGGTAATTGTCTTCTGGCGTGGTTGTGTACAGTGGGCCTTCCGGTACCCAGTTACCACTGGCAGGGTCAGTAGTTGTAAATTTAAGCAAAACAGCTTTACGCGCAGGATCCGTTTGTGTACTAACCAGCATCCAGTATTTTCCGTCATCAGGATTCAGGAATACTTGCGGGTCACGGAAATCATAACTATAATATCCGGCCGGTGCTGTAATTTTAAATGATGGCTGCTTGGTCCACTTTTTCATATCGGTACTGGTAGCCAAAAGTACGCTTTCACGCGGATTGTCCGCACGAAAAGCGGCAATGTCATTATGCCCGGTGTAATAAAAATAATATGTGCTGCCAACTTTCACAAGGCTACCTGTACCCACGGCAAAATCAGGTTCGTTTTGTGTGCCATACGGAATAGTTTGTCCCTGATAGTTAAATGTAGCCAGGTTAGTAGTAGTAAATTCATGAATGTCATGAAAACCTTTTCCGGCAGGCTTGTTTATAGCGTCATGCAAAAAATAAATATGGAAAGTACCATTTTCATAATAAGGCATAAGGTCTCCGGTGTAGCCTGCGCTATAGTACGGCTCACTACCGCCCATCCATTGTAATGGCGGGGCGGGGTAGAAGCTGCTCATCTCTGCCTCTCCGCCCGAAACAGACCCGCCTATATATTTGTCATCGTCCTGACACGAAAGCAATGCAATTGCTAATGCAGGAAGAAGTGCCATTTTTTTATGATTCATTGTTCTAATTTTAATTATTGGCCAATAAGATAATTAAGGCTGTTTTGTGTAAGTGTCCTGATATTTGTAATAAATGCATTAGGCTGGCTGGGGTTGCCACTTGCATCAGCTTCGTTATACCAGTCATAAGCTCCCATAGATATTACAACAACATTGGCATTCTCTGCGCTGCCCCATTCGGCTATAGTAACGCGGCCATTAAGGGCATCGTCCCAGGCCTCACTGGCAAGGTTTGTACCGCCGGTCTGGCTTCTCCAGCCTGCACCGTCATTATAACCTCCCCATTCCGGCAAAAACCACCATGCGGTATGGTTTAATCGATACGTACCACCTTGTAATAGATTTGCCTTTCCGGTCTGGAAGGTTTCCAGTCCCTGAAATATAGGGTGGCCTTCATGACCCACAAAAGACATTCCCCACGAGTTGTTATCTACCCCTCCTGCAGGTAAAAAGTCTCCAAAAACGTTATTGGGGCCTTTACCTGCGGGCACTATACCCAACGCATCTACATACTGAGATGCAAATGTTGTAAGCAACAGGTTTCCACCGGCAGCACGATATGCCGTTAATGCCCCGGTTACCGTTGTGTTATAAGCTACAGAAGGCAATGTTTGGGCCGAATCAAAATGCCACCAAATCGCATCGATCGTACTTAAATCAGCGCCTGCTACAATCTCGCTAAAAGGGAGATAGCGTGCACCGCTGTAGTTAGCAAATAACCAGTCGCAAGCTGTTTTCTCGTCCAAATTTGTAATTGCTTCGCGCGATGCTGCAGTGCCTAAAAAGGCTACTTCTATCCCTTCAACTGGTACACTAACGGTTACAGTGTAGACTGCGCTTACTGCGCCGTTAGTAACTGTAAAGGCAACCGGCGAAGAAAAGTCTATAGAACCGGAAGCGGGGGTAATGGTTACTCCCTGGCTTAGCTCAATAACCGGCTGCAGCGCTGTAAGGTCTGTACCGTCGGGTAATACAACGGTTATCGTTTTTGCGCTATTGTTAATGACTCCGGCTACATCATTTATTTTAAAACTTGTAATAGGGTTAGACACCGTAGCATTTACTGTGTAATCTTTAAAAAGGTTACCATTTACCACCCTGAACCTAACAGCAGATGTAAAATCTAAGGGGTTAGTAATATCAAGGTTAATAGTTGCACCCTCGGGTAACGTTATTTGTGGCGTTACTGCGGTTATGGTGCTCCCGAAGGGCAATGCTACAGTTATCTGACCGGAGTTTTGATCGATAACGCCCGGAGTACCGTTAATGCTAAATGCCATTACGCTTACCGGTACGTTAGTTTCAAAATCACTTTTATCAAAACTGTCTTCGCAGGACAGCAGTGTGAGTAATAGCGACAGTACAAGGCCGGCCACTAAAACACTTTTATTTATAATTTTTTTCATAATTCCTTATTTAGTTATTAATAACCCCTGTTTTGTTGGTATACGCCCTGGCTGAAATTAATTTGTGTTAATGGTATAGGGCAGTATTCTTCTTTGTTTTTATCAAAGTAAGCATCAGAATAGTAAGCGCGCTTAGTTTTTTCTTCTCCATAATAATCATTTAAAACCTCAGCGGCTACTCCCCAGCGTACCAGGTCAAAAAAGCGGTTACCTTCCATAGCCAGCTCTAAACGACGTTCAAATCGCATCGCGCGGCGGGCATAATCCTGTGTCCAGGTACAATTTACGCCATCAATATAAGGGCTTACAGAGGCATTGCTCTCGTAGCCTGAAATTAATGCAGTACTGTTTGCAGCACGGTTGCGCACCTGGTTTACTATAGCAAGGGCCTCTGCCTGCTGGCCAAGTTCAATAAGGGCTTCTGCACGCATAAGTAACACATCGGCATAACGAATTTGTATCCTGTTTTTAGAGTTACCGTAAAAAGGATCTATGTTTACCACACAGCCGCAATTAGGCGAAACATTTTCTTTTAATGATGCAAAATAGCCGTACGTACTTGGAGAACGTACCCACGCTTCAACATAAGTATACTCCGTGTCATATTTGTATGGCAGGCCCGGTATGGCAACGGTATGATATAGGCGCGGATCTACAGTATAAGTGGATAATTGCTGGTACTCCAGGTCGTTCTCATTATAGTTGTCTAGCTGTGGTAACCCATTTGCATTGGTTTTAAATGCATTTACCAAATTTTGGCTCGGTTTATGGAAGTCACAGCACCCAAGGCCTTGCGGGGTAGAAAGTACATCGCTGTAATTTAACCTGCCATAAAGTGTAGCGTCATCTTGTGAGAATTGTATAGAGAATACAGATTCAGGTCCGTTTTCATAACTGCCCGGAAGAAAGTTATTGGCAAAATCAGGCTCAAGGCTGGCCCCCGTAACATGGCTTGTAGCATCTAATACCTGTTGCATGTGCGTTTGATCTATGCCTGTAACATTATAATTTTCATCCTGCGTATACGCCTGGTACAAACGTGCTTTTGCAAGATATGCATAGGCGGCAGACTGGTTAGCCCTGCCCACCTGCGCCTGTGTTGCAGGCAATCCTGCGGCGGCAGCTTCAAAATCGTTTGCAATAGCTTCCCAAAGCTGCTCATTGTTAAGGGCGCGATTAGATATGGTGCCATAATCTTCGATGGCAATATCTTCGGTGATGTAAGGTATGTTGCGGAACATTACCTTTAACATAAAGTAAAAATGCCCCCTGATAAATTTCATTTCGGCAATACGGGTTTCCTTTAGCGGATATTCCGTGGCGCTAATTTGCTCCAGCGCCCTCAAAGCCTTGTTAGCACGTGATATGCCAACAAAACTGTTGTACCAAAACGAATCGAGTTCGCCAAAATCAGGCCTGATGTTGTTTGACACCTCAAAAAAGTGAAAATCCTGGATATCGTTAGTGCCGCTGCCTCCTTTATAAGCGTCGTCTGACCGCACATTGCCATACGGCCAAAGGCTGAAAGGCGCATCATAATGGTCGTTGCCTAAGGCAGAATATGCTGCGGTCATAAAACCTTCTATGGTTTCTGCATTTACAAGTTCTTCTTCAGAAAGTACACCCCTTGGGTCATTATCTAAAAAGTCTGAACAGGATACTGTCATGGTCAGTAATGCTAATCCTGCTATATATAGTATATTTTTCATTTTGTATTGTTCTTTAATTATAGTGTCAGGTTAATGCCCATTGTAAATGTCATCGGTAGCGGATAGCCATAAGCAGGGCTTTCTGGATCTACACCTGTAAAGTTTTTTGCATCCAGTATAAGTAAATTTTGCCCGCTTACATAAATCCTGAACGATTCCATACTGTATTTTTCAAGCAGCGATTTTGGCAGGTTGTAGCCCAGTTGCAATACACGCAGTTTTAGGTAATCTCCCCTTTCTACATAGTAGGTAGAAAAACGGGACTCTGCGTTACGATCCACAGTGGTAAGTGCAGGTATGCTGGAATTAGGGTTGTCAACGCTCCATGCGTTTAATAACCGCGTGCCTTTATTAGACCCAACATCATCTACACTCCAAAAATCAGTCTGGTATTTTTTTGTGTTAATAACGTCTACATCGCCAATACCTTCCCAAAACATGGTAAAGTCGAAGGCTTTATAGCTTAATGTTACGTTTAAGCCATAGTTAAATCCGGGGTTAGGATTACCTATCCAGGTGCGGTCTTTTGTATCTACAACACCGTCTTCATTAAGATCGGCAAAACGTATGCGCCCAAGGCCTTTACCGGGTTGCTCTGCAGCATTATCTACCTCATCCTGGGTACGGAAAAGACCATCGGCCACGTAACCATACATAGAGTTGATAGGGCGGCCAAGGATATTGTCGTCCAGCCCGTTACCACCATAGCTGTTGCGTACAGCCGCAGGCAATTGGGTGATTTTGTTTTTATTGGCAGAGAAGTTGCCGGAAATGTCATAGCTAAATCCACCGCTTGTTTCATCGCGATATCCTAAAGACAGTTCCCAGCCTTTATTTTCCATAGAGGCACCATTTACATAACGGTTACCGCCTTCGCCTATGGCCCCTAAATAAGGTGGCTGCACCAGGATATCTTTAGTTTTCTTGATGTAATAGTCGAACGATCCGCTTAATTTCTGATCAAAGAAACCAAAGTCCAAACCTACGTTTGTTTGTGTGGTGGTTTCCCATTTAAGATCATCATTACCTGTTTGCATAGCTATAAAGCCTGAAGGCAATTGGCCGTTATTTGCGCCGCTCAAATCATAAGCAGTACCGTTTGAGGTGGCCCATGTTGGGCTGCCACCTGCATAATTAGCAAGGTATAGGGAATAAATGGCCGTATTGCTTATTTCCTGATTACCGGTTTGGCCCCAGCTTGCACGAAGTTTAAGGTCAGATATAAACGTAGCCTTATCCAGCACAAATTTTTCCTGGCTTATACGCCATCCGGCAGATACCGCAGGAAATGTACCAAACCTGTTGTTTTTACCAAAGCGTGAAGAGCCGTCTCGGCGTATGGTTGCCGATGCAAGATATCGTCCATCATAATCATACTCTGCTTTACCAAAATAAGAAAGGAGCTTAAATTGCGTTGAGGTTCCGCTTGTAAATGATTCGCCTGTACCGGCATCGGGATACATATAATCGGGCGTTTCTAAAATAAAGTCATTTTTCCTTAGGGTAGTATTATCAAATACATCTTTATACATCTCTGTACCGGCAAGCATGTTTACATTATGTTTACCCAGGCTAAAATTATATTGTGCTGTATTTGTCCAAGTCCATTTATCGCTTACGCTTTGGTCTATGGTAACGCTTGTCTGGTTGTTTTGCAGGTATCCTGATACATAGCTGCGTTGCAGGGAGCGTTTGTTGTAATATCCGTAATCTATACCAAAGCTGGACCTTACATGTAGATTTTTAATTAATTCGAGGTTGGCATAAGCATTACCAAAAATCCTCAAATATTTGTAGCCGTTGTCTTTGTTGTATTCTAAAAGACGGGCAGGGTTTTGCCTGTCGTTCATACCGCCCACCGGGCCTCCCCAGCCCAGCCCGTCTACCGTACGTACCGGGATTATTGGTAGTGCCCGTAGAGCCGGATCTAAAACGCCCGGGTCTGATACTTCGGCATTGCGGTTAAGTGTAAAGTTTTCACCTATAGTCAGCTTATTGTCAAAATATTTGTACGAGCTGTTCATACGGGCCGATATCCTTTTATATTCGGTAGTTTTCACGATGCCTTTATTATCATAATATGCAAGTGAAAACAAATAATTGCCTTTCTCTGTACCGTTAGATACTGACAGGTCATAAGACTGCGCAACCCCCGTGCGTGATATGGCATCATACCAATCGGTATTAGAGGATTTTAAGGTGTGTGCCGCATCCAGATATTCCGGAACTAAAACTTTGTTGAGCGTTGGCCTGCCGTTTACCACATTCCAGTCGAACTGATAGCTAACGTTGTTACTGTTTGGGTCTATGCCATCGTTTACGTTTGCCTGCCACAATGCCTGGCCATACTGATCTGCATTAAGCACTTTGGTACGGTTAGCAAATGTAGAAATAGCGGTGTAGTTATTAAAATCAATCTTCATCCTGCCATTCTTACCCTTTTTGGTTGTAATTATAATAACTCCGTTAGATGCCCTTGAACCGTAAATACTTGCCGATGATGCATCTTTAAGTACCTGTATGGTTTCAATGTCGTTTGGGTTAAGTTCGTGCATACCTGCTTTTGTAGGTACACCGTCTATAACCAATAGGGGAGAAGTGTTGTTTAGTGTACCCACACCACGTATTACTACGTTAGTATTAGCTCCGCTGGGCGATCCATCGGTTGTTACACGAACACCCGCTACGCGGCCCTGTAGTGCCTGTATAGGGTTTGGCGCGACCTGTTTGTTAAGGGCCTTCATATCTACCACCGCTACCGCACCAATAATGTCGGTTTTCTTTTGGGTAGAATAGCCTGTAACCACTACGGTTTCCAGCTCCGTATTATCTGTTTGCAGCGTTACGTTAACTGTTTTCTGAGCCGCAATCGTTTGCGTTTGATAACCTATATAACTCACTGAAAGTGTTGCGTCAGGAGGTACATTTGACAGCGTAAAATTACCATCGATATCGGTAGAGACACCATTTAAAGTGCCTGATACTATTACAGAGGCACCGGGTAGCGGCATTCCGTCTTCGGACGAAACTACCGTGCCTTTCACTTCCATTTCCTGAGCTGTAGCAGTAAGCAAAGGGAACAGGAAGAGTAAAAATAAAATAATTTTAGATTTCATAAATAGTCTTAGTTTGGTTATGGTTTCAGCGTTAAAATTTTAATTGGTTAATCTTTAGGTTATTAATTGTGAACGGAGATGCAGCAGTGGCCGATAGTTTATTGAAAGGCCCGCCGGTAAAAAATATCTCAGTCATAACCCGTTCGCCATCGTTATAAAACAATTCAATACTTGTTTTATCTAACAAAATCCGGAATGAGGCTTCTTTCTGCACATCGTTCAACGTTGCTGTAGATGGTGTTGTGGTATATTTTTGGAATGTAGTAGCATTGCTTGATTTAGAGCGGTCTACAAATAAATTCTTTTCTTTGTTATTGATACCAAAGCTCAATGTTTCGCCTGCATCATTAGAAAGAGTAAAGGTGTAGGTATCCTGCTTAAGCCCTTGCAAGCTAAAGCTGATATCTGCCCGGGTAAAGTCAGTCTTATCTTTAGGAGAAAGTACTACCGTGCCTTTTACGGCAATTTTTTTCTGGCTGTCGGTTTTTTCAATATAGTTTTTAAGTGCTTCGGCCGGGCTTGTTAGCAACATATAGTCATTGCCTTTTTTTATCAGCTTCAGCTCCCTTGGAATAGTAGTGCTGCTTCTCCATCCGTTTGTAGGTACCACCTCGGCATACTCCCAGTTGCTCATCCAGCCAATCATCATGCGGCGGCCATCTTTTACAGGGGCGTTACCCCAGGTAACACCCGCGTAGTTATCTTTGCCATAATCCAGCCATACAGCCTTTTCTTTACTAACCCTTTCGGCAAAGGCTTTGTCAAGTGTAAAGGTCTTGCCATCAAAGTCGCCTACAAAATATTGTGTGCCACTGCCGCCGTTTGCCCCACCCGGGTTAAGGCTTTGTATAAGTACCCACTTTGTTTCGGCGGTGCCGTCTACCTTTATCGGAAAAAAATCGGGGCATTCCCAAACGCCGCCGTGTGCGCCTATCTCCTTACCGAAATCAGACAGGTAACTCCAGTCTTTAAGGTTTTTTGAAGCGTAAAGCTGCGACCTGTCCTGAGCGGCTAGTACCATTATCCATTGGTTGTGTACTGTATCCCATGTAACTTTTGGATCGCGGAAATCACGTATACCAGGATTTTTAAGTACAGGATTGCCAACGTCATATTTTGTCCATGTATATCCATTATCGAGTGAGTAGGTGAGTCCCTGCGACTCTACATCAATAGTGCCTGCTTTTTCCTTTGCCGGGTCATGATAGGTAAATATTGCCACAACCGGAGCGGTCTTTCCATCGCCAAAGCCGCTGGTATTGTTTACATCGAGTACTGCGCTGCCCGAAAAAATGTAGCCAAACCTATCCGGATACAATGCTATGGGCTGTTCTTCCCATTTTACAAGGTCTTTACTTGTGGCATGGCCCCAGTGCATAGGCCCCCATTTATTGCCATAGGGCCAATATTGAAAGTAAAGGTGGTATGAGCCGTCGGCATAAAAAAGTCCGTTAGGGTCATTCATCCAGTTATTTTTTGGCGTAAAGTGAAAATTAGGCCTGTACATTTGCTCTTCTGAGCTTTTTGTATCCTGGGCGTTGCAAAAAACAGCCGATAACGACAGTGCAATGCTAACCGTTAATGGGAAAAGATTTTTTAGTATCATTTTGTTGTGTTACATTATTAGTTAATTCTTCACTTAACTCCTCAAGAGACCTGCCCTTGGTTTCGGGCATTAAAAAGGCAACAAAGGCAAGCTGGAAAACCATCATTATAGTAAATATCAGGAAAACAACCTCAGGACCGATAGTGCTAAATAGTACCGGGATAAGTGACGGTATTATTGCAGCAAGTACCCAGTGTACCGAACTGCCAAAAGCCTGGCCTGAGGCACGTATATGATTTGGAAAAATTTCGGATATAAAAACCCATATTACAGCTCCCTGCCCGATGGCATGAGATGCAATAAAAAGAAAAAGGAATGCAGGTACAGACATGCCTCCCCAGTTAAAGTAAAATGCTGCTGATACAAGCCCTAATGAAACGATGTATCCTATCGAGCCAATGTACATAAGCAGCCTGCGGCCAAGTTTATCAATAAGGGCAACCCCGAGTAATGTAAACAGCAAATTTGCTACCCCTATTCCTATACTGCTTAAAAGAGCCGTGTTCTCGCCAAGGCCGGCTTCCTGAAATATCCTGGGTGCGTAGTATAAAAAAGCATTGATACCTGAAAACTGATTAAAAAAGGCAATAAGGAACGCCAATATCAACGGGAATCGGTATTTTTTCATGAAAATATTTTCATGGCTTTTATCACCGGCCTGCTGTATTTCAAGCATCATTGACTCAATGTTAGCCTGAGGATCTACAATTGCCAGCACTTTGCGCGCTTCTTCGTTCCTGAATTTAGATAATAGCCACCTGGGGCTTTTAGGTACCGTAAGCATTAGCAATATATATATAGTTGCCGGTATTGCCTGTATGCCCAGCATCCATCGCCATGCGTTTTCGCCAATATCTTTAAGAAAATAGTTAGAGATAAACGCTACAAGTATACCTAATACAATATTAAACTGATATAAGGCTACCAGGCGGCCACGTTTTGCGGCCGGAGCAATTTCTGATACATAAGCGGGTGCTGCAATAGTTGAAGCGCCCACACCAAGCCCGCCTAAAAACCTGAATGCTGCAAACGTAAAAGGATCATTAGCCAGTGCTGAGCCAATTGCTGATATAAGGAAGAAGAAACCGATCCATAACAGTGTGTTTTTGCGGCCTATTTTATTGGTAGGTATCCCTCCAAAAATAGCGCCTACCACGGTACCCCATAATGCCATACCCATAACCACCGAGCCGTGAAAAGCATCGGATGATTGCCATAAAGCTTGCAGTTGTTTATCGGCACCCGATATTACTACGGTATCAAAACCAAAGAGAAAGCCTGCCATTGCAGCGGTAACAGACCAGATAAGAATTTTATTCATTGCAGATATATTAATGATCTGCTGCTAAATTATCAGTATTGCTGTATATGCTATTTTAAAAATGTTACAATTATGTAACCCTTTGGAGTTTATTATCCTAATTTGATTTAAATAGCTATAATAAAGGTGTTTAGGTTTTTAGGAGATGTATTTAGAAAACGATATAGTATTCTTTTTGTTACGTTGTTTATACTTTTGATACATTGAATAACGTATATTCCTGTATCATTTTATCCTGTTATTTTATATTCTTTTGGAGAAACACCAAACTTGTTCTTAAATGCAGTAGAGAAATAATTTGGCGAAGAGAAACCAAGGGAGTAGGCTATCTCGCTAATGTTCATTTCGCCTTCGCGCAGCATGGTTGCGGCCTTCTCTAAACGGATGTTATTAATATGGTCGCTGATGCTCATTCCCAATATGGCCTTTACCTTGCGATATAATTGTACCCTTGATACATTGAGCTTATCGGCAAGTTCTTCTACAGAAAATTTCGGGTCGTCCATATTTCCTATGATAAGGGCATTCATACGCGAAATAAAATCCTGCTCGAAGGTGCCAAATTTAGAGTCGGGCTCTATACGATAGATATTGTTTGTATAATAGTAGCGTAACTTTTCGCGGTTAAAAAGCAGGCTTGAGAGCGATTGCCGCAAAACCGACAGGCTAAATGGCTTAGTGAGGTATTGATCTACCCCGGCCTGCATGCCCTGAATTACCGATTCTTTATTACTTTGGGCGCTAAGTATAATAATAGGGATGTGAGAGGAGCGCAGGTCTTTCTTTAAAACCTTACTAATCTCAAAACCATCTGTACCTACAAGGTTAACGTCGCAAATAATAATATCGGGTACCAGCTCTAACGCCAAGGTTACGGCGTTACTGCCATCTGAAACATGTACATCATAATCTGACGAAAGCTTATTGCTCAAAAAGTTTACCAGGTCAGGATGATCTTCTATTACTAATAAGGTATATTTTTCCTGGCCCTGCGCTAAAAGGTTCGTTTCAGGCATGGCCTCATACTCCAGGTCATCCTGAAGTAATGAAGTATTGTATTCTATAGCTATTGCCGTACTAATTTCTGCGGGCAACAGGTGCTCATTACCCTTTTGTAATGTGATTATAAATTCGGTTCCCTGCCTTGAGCGTACCTCTATAGTGCCCTTGTGTAATGCTATAAATTCTTTAGAGAGGTTAAGCCCTATGCCGCTACTGTTCTTGTTGTTATTTGACGCCCTGAAAAAAGGATTGAATACCAAATTTATTTCTTTTTCAGGGATACCAATACCGCTGTCTTTTACAGATATTGTTAAAGTATTATCGGCACCGTCTTTAATAGTTATGGTGATTTTACCATTATCAGGAGTAAATTTAAAAGCGTTAGAGAGCAAATTAAAATAGACCTTGTCCATAAGGCTATTATCAATGTAGACTTCGGCATCCTTATGATCTGCCACAAGTCGGAAATCAATATTCCTGCGGCCGGCCTCTCCTTTAAAATTGGCCATAACCTGATTTGTAAAAAGGTAGATATTGGTTTTAGAAGCGCGTAAATTAAACTTTTGCTCTTCTATTTTCCTAAAATCAAGCAATTGGTTAATAAGGCGCAGCAGGCGGTGGGAGTTGCTATAAATCAGCTTTAGTTCATCCATAAGCCGGGTACCCTTAATCTTATCATTTTCTATGAGTGATTCGGCGTAGCTCAATATTAGTGTAATGGGTGTTTTAAACTCGTGCGAAAGCCCGGTAAAAAAGCTGAGCTTGGCATCGCTACTGCGCTGTGCGGCAGCGGCCATTGTTTCGATTTCATTTTTCTGGTAGGTAACGGTACTGTTTATTTGTTCCAGCTGCCGCTTTTTGCGCGAAATTGAAATGGTGCTGTAAATGCTGTATAGGGCAAGGCTAAGTATAATTACCAAAAATAAAGTGAGTAACCGCACCAGGCTGTGCTGCGATGCATATTCCTGTTCCTGAACATTAATGGCATCAAGCTGCTGCTTTATAACAGTTTGCTGCTGGTCTACCTTGTCTAACTGGCTTTCAATTATCTCGGCATTTATTTTGTCGATAATAATGGTGTTAAGAAGGTTATTTTTAGTAATAGGCTCCTTATTGTGAATTTTTAAGGCAAGCCTTAACGCCTCGTTACCGCCGGTGGGATAGAGAATGGTGGCCTGTAAAATTCCTTTCTTAACCAACTCAATACCTCCATTTGGGGTGCTAAGCGCATCTACACCTACAAATTTTATTTTATTCTCAAGGCCCAATTCTTTGGCTGTTTCCCAGGCACCGAGTGCCATACGGTCGTTTTGGGCAAATATATATTCTATATCAGGATCGTTTTGCAGCAGTTTTTTAATTTGCGGTTTTACCGAACCGCTTTCCCAGTCTCCGTTAACGGTATTAACTAATTTTATTTGAGGATGCTGTTTTAAGATTTGCGAAAACCCCAGTCCACGCTCGTAAGCAGGAGAAGATGTTTTAAGCCCGGTGATTTCTATTATCCTGCCATTACCGTTACTATTAGAAACTATGTATTTTGCGGCAATACGGCCTACCTCTATATTATCGGCGCCAATGTAAGCGGTATAATCTTCACTGTCTATTTTGCGGTCTACTACAATTACCGGTATGCCTTTTTTTATAGATTTCTCTACAATTGCTGTAAGGGGTTTGGCTTCTATAGGCGATACGATTATAACATTTACACCGCGGTCTATAAATTTTTCAATGTCCTTTACCTGCTGTTGTACATTGTTGTTAGCATCCTTAATTTCTAACTGCACTTCCGGGTGTAGTGATGCTTCAATAACCATGCTCTTGTTGAGCTGGCGTCTCCAGTCGTCGGTATTCATTCCCTGAGAAAAACCAATTTTTACGGTAGCGTCTTCATTAGTTTTGGTACACGACGAAAGTAAATGCAACAGCAAGGCTGCTATTAGCAGGTACTTTAGAGTATAAAGAAAATTAGTGGTTTTCATTTGTTTGCAGCCGTTTAATAAAGCCATGCCATTACTGCTAAGCCCGTTAAATGTAGAGGGAATTTTACATCTTTATGATAATCGATGTATGGTGCAAGTTACTACAAAATAGCATCTATGTCAAAATTCCACACCTACAAATTGAGCAAAAACTCAGGATTATATTTAGGTGCGTTACAGGGCCATTAATATAAAAGCGGCCCGGAAATATCCGGGCCGCTTTTGTAAAATTGTTTTTCTTTAGTTTTTAATCACCTTTTGGGTCCTGCTGCCGTTTGCGGCGATAACTTTTACAAAATATATGCCTGTTGCATAAGAGCTAAAATTTACCTGCAGTGTATTTCCTGCTGCTGGTGTCTCCTGAAGCAGCTTTCCGTACATATCATATATTTGAACGGTTTTAATGTTGTTTGGCGCCTGTATGGTAAGCAGGTTGCTAACCGGGTTAGGGTAGAGCTGCACGTTAGCCAGTAATTCAAAATTACCGGTGCCCAGCAATTCTTCCTGTGCTACCCAACTTGCCGGCAGGCTGTTATCTGATGCTGTATCTGCAAGATGCAGGTACATACCGTTGCCATCGGCATTGGGCCAGGGGGCAGCATCATTGTAAGTAACGGCATCTATAATGTTTCCAAAGCCATCTGCCAGTACAATGGCTTGTGTACTGTTGCTGAGGTTGCGCTGAAACTGCCCGAAAGCCGGTGCGCCGTAGCGTGCCTCAAATACCTCAGGGTTGCTGGCGATGTGAATGAAGCCGCCCGCTGCTATTGTACTACCGGCGGGAAACTGATAGGATATACCCAGCTCTCGCAGGTAAACTCCGGTAAGGTTTATGGTAGTTGAACCTGTATTTTTAATTTCGATAAATTCCTGGTCATCGCTTTCGGTAAATTCGCTGTCCTCACCGGGATTGTAGTTAATGCCTGTAATAACCAGGGCGGGCAATACGGGGTTTTCGCAGGCCGTAAAGCTGCCCGTATTGCTGGTAACCCATTCCAGCCTCTCGGCTATCCAGTCTTTCATATAGTTTACTTCTCCATCAAGATTGGGTACGGTGCCCCAACGCTGCTGTTCGCGTTCAGAAGCTTCGCTAATAAGTGCTACAGTTTCATCTATAAAATCAGCTATGCTGTTATAGTTAAGCGGCTGCCCGGTTGCGGTAACCTGGTTCCACCTGCGCGAAAAATAGCATTTATAGTCAGTATTGTCAAAAAGGTCTGTCCAGAATTTTGCACCTTCGTTATCCTCATTGCTAAACTGCCATACATCGGTCATGCTTCTGTCTCCAAAAACATCAAGGCCAATACTCAGGTTAAAATCCCATACGGGGCCCGCCCTTAGCTTGCCACCCCTGTCTTTATGAAAAAATGTACTAATCTGGTAGGCATCTACATTAGATGAAAACTCATTTAAAACCATAAAGTCTACAAAAGTAGGAATGTCTATTATTGAGGTATATCCTGTAGCAAGGTTAGTGTTGCCGGCAGAGGCCTGTGTTTCAAGGTTTAAGAACTGCTGGTGTATATATGTGTCCTGCGCTTCGGTTACATCTTCGGGTTTGGGTAGTTCGTGTATAAAATCCGTCCATCCGGCATAAGAGTCCATACTCCACGCTACAGGATCATCGCCCGTAGTTTTATCGGCTTTAGTAATATAGCCGCCTGTAAGTGCCATGCCCTCTGCAGCATCTTCATCTATGGCTTCGATGTTAACACGGTTTGAGCCGTCTTTAATTTTTTCCTGCAGTATATAAAGGCCCCTGTAGTTGCCATTAATAACCACTTCGCAATAGCGTGTGCGGGTGGCATACTGGCCTATTTGGCGGGCAAGATTGTAGCACAGGTAATCGCGCATTAAAGACGGGTCATATGCCAGGCCGTTAAGTATCCAGTCGTTTTCTTTTGGCATATCCAGCAGGCTGACTTTTTGCTTTACACCGGCATTATCATAGGTAGTCCAGCCGTATTGTTTTTTTTCCAGTGCCTGAGATGATGAGCCGCGCAGCTCAATTTTTATACGCGCGTTATAATCCAGATATTCAGGATTATCCTGATCTGTCAAGTAATTGCGGCTGCCGTCCTCATGGTAAATAATTTTCATGCTGGCCCATACTTTTGGGTCATCCGGAATTTCGGTTGGTGCGCCCGTATTTGGGTCGATGTCCGTATTTATAATAAAAATGGGCAGGTTACTGTCAGTAAATGTTTGGCAGTAGCCAATACTGCTGTACAAAAGCAACATCCAAAAGGCGGGCTGTAGTAGTTTTAGTTTCATTATGTTAAGTTTCGTGTTGCGCAAATATAACAATTTTTTAACGCTACCAATGCATATTGATTACATGCCGGTTGTTTGTGCTAATAAATATGCAAAGCTTTGCAATATTTGTAAATAAGAGATTTTAAAAAAATTGTACTATTGCAGTATAAACTAACCTTTATGAAAATGTATTTTATAATGCTGTCGATAACCATTGTCATGGGATCCTGGACTGTTGGCCTGCTGATCAATAATGCTATAAGGCATGCCACATGGTATGATAAGCTTTCGCATTTTAATTTTATTAGGAGTGAGAAGGTAAATAAATATCTGGGTCTACATTTAATGCGGAATATTATAAGGAAATCATTTTGGCGCCATTTTAATCAGACCCTAAAAATAACAAAGCGCCCCAACCGCGAACAGCTACTTGCCCTGAGGAACGAAATGACCTGTGCCGAGATAGGCCATTTTATTGCTTTTATAGTTGTATTAATTGTTGTGGCCGTATTTTTTGTTTTAAAAAAGTCAACGCAAACAATTACTTTATTACTCATATTAAATGTGTTTTTAAATCTTTATCCTTCACTTATACAGCAATTAAGCAAGCGCAGGCTGGATGTGGTACTAAAAAGGCCGGGACTCAAATGATAAATATTATGTCATAAAAAAAGCCCCTGTAAAGGGGCTTTTGCTGTATTGTAAATTATGATTACTTGCTCAAGTACATTTTCCTGCGGCTGTACAGTTCATAAAACTGGTCATCTTTAAGGTCGTCTATAAACAAGATGCTCTCGCCTGTAGATTTCATTTCGGGACCTAACGCCTTGTTTACGCCCGGGAATTTGCTGAAAGAGAATACCGGCTGCTTGATGGCAAAGCCTTTTAGCTGCGGGTTAAAGGTAAAATCTTTTACTTTTTTCTCGCCCAGCATTACTTTAGTGGCATAGTTTACATAAGGCTCTCCGTATGCCTTTGCAATAAACGGCACGGTGCGTGATGCACGTGGGTTTGCCTCAATAATGTAAACAGTATCGTCTTTAATGGCAAACTGTATGTTGATAAGCCCTACCGTTTTAAGTGCAAGCGCAATTTTTTTAGTGTGGTCTTTTATTTGCTGCATTACAAACTCGCCCAGGTTAAAAGGGGGTAGTGTAGCATTACTATCGCCGGAGTGTACACCACAAGGCTCTATGTGCTCCATGATGCCTATGATGTAAACATCTTCTCCGTCGCAAATCGCGTCGGCTTCAGCTTCTATGGCGCCATCAAGATAGTGGTCAAGCAGCAGTTTGTTGCCCGGTATGCTTTTAAGCAGGTCTATAACATGCTCTTCAAGCTCCTGTTTGTTTATTACAATCTTCATGCCCTGGCCGCCTAATACATAACTTGGCCTTACCAGTAACGGAAAGTCAAGCGTTTCGGCAAGCTTGCTGGCTTCGTCTGCGCTTTCGGCTATACCAAACCTCGGGAAAGGAATATTAAGTTCTGTAAGCAGGTCAGAGAAGCGGCCGCGGTCTTCGGCAAGGTCTAGCGCATCAAAGCTTGTACCTAATATCTTAATGCCGTACCTGTCCAGCTTTTCAGCCAGTTTAAGCGCGGTTTGACCGCCTAGCTGCACAATTACACCCTCGGGTTTTTCGTGGCGTATAATGTCATATATGTGCTCCCAGAATACCGGCTCAAAGTACAGCTTATCTGCTGTATCAAAATCAGTCGATACCGTTTCGGGGTTGCAGTTAATCATAATGGTTTCATAACCGCATTCGGCAGCAGCCATTACGCCGTGTACACACGAGTAGTCAAACTCTATGCCCTGGCCTATACGGTTAGGGCCTGAACCCAGAACCACAACCTTCTTTTTATCTGTTACAATACTTTCGTTATGAACGTACTTTGTGCCGTCTGCCCTTTCTATTTCGGCTTCAAAAGTAGAGTAGTAGTAAGGTGTTTTGGCTTCAAACTCTGCGGCGCAGGTATCAACCAGTTTGTATACACGCTTAACGCCAAGCTCTTCGCGCTTGTTATACACATCGCTCTCCAGGCAGCCCAGCATGTGTGCAATTTGCCTGTCGGCAAAGCCTTTTTGCTTTGCTTCAAGAAGCAGTTCTTTAGGCAGTGTGTCTATTTTAAAGGTAGAAACTTCTTTTTCAAGAAGGTAAAGCTCTTCGTATTGCTTAAGGAACCACATGTCTATCTGTGTAATTTCGTGGATGCGGCTTAATGGTATACCCATTTGTATGGCATCATAAATTACAAAGACACGGTCCCAGCTTGCATGCGTAAGCTTATCTATAATCTGTTCATAGTTTGTGTAGCCTTTACCGTCTGCACCCAGTCCGTTACGCTTAATCTCAAGCGATTGTGTTGCTTTGTGCAGCGCTTCCTGAAACGAGCGGCCTATACCCATAACTTCGCCAACAGATTTCATCTGCAGGCCAAGGGTACGGTCGGCACCTTCAAACTTATCAAAGTTCCAGCGTGGTATTTTTACTATTACGTAGTCTAATGTAGGCTCAAACAGGGCAGAGGTAGACTTTGTTATCTGGTTTTGAAGTTCGTCAAGGTTGTAACCCAGTGCTAGCTTAGAGGCTATTTTTGCAATAGGGTAACCGGTTGCTTTTGATGCCAGTGCCGATGAGCGTGATACCCTTGGGTTGATCTCGATGGCCACGATATCTTCTTTCTCGTCGGGGCTTACGGCAAACTGAACGTTACAGCCACCGGCAAAGTTGCCTATACTGCGCATCATTTTTATGGCCATATCCCTCATTTTCTGGAAGGTGGTGTCGCTAAGCGTCATGGCGGGTGCCACTGTTATACTATCGCCGGTATGGATACCCATAGGGTCCATGTTTTCGATAGAACATATAATCACTACGTTATCGTTCTGGTCGCGAAGCAGCTCCAGCTCATATTCTTTCCAGCCTAGGAGAGCCTTATCGATCAATACCTCATGTATGGGCGACATTTCAAGGCCATAGGTAAGCAGGTTGTCAAAATCTTCTTTGCGGTGCACAAAAGCAGCGCCTGTACCGCCCAGGGTAAACGATGGGCGAATTACTAATGGAAAACCAAACTCCTGGGCTATCTCTTTGCCTTTAAGGAAAGAGTTTGCGGTTTTGGCAGGTGCGGCAGGTATGCCTATCCTTTCAAGCAGCTGTTTAAACTGCTCGCGGTCTTCGGTAATGTTTATGGCATTTACATCTACACCTATAAGGCGCACATTAAAATCGGCCCAAATGCCTTTTTCCTCTGCCTCAAGGCACAGGTTTAGCGCTGTTTGTCCGCCCATGGTAGGCAGTACGGCATCTATATTTGGGTGTGCTTTAAGTATCTCTATTATCGACTTGGTAGTAAGCGGCTTCAGGTAAATATGGTCGGCCATACTAGGGTCGGTCATAATAGTGGCGGGGTTAGAGTTTATAAGTATAACCTCAATTCCTTCCTCTTTTAACGAACGCGCGCTTTGCGAACCTGCATAGTCAAATTCGCAGGCCTGGCCAATGATTATGGGCCCTGAGCCAATAATAAGAACCGATTTAATGGATGTGTCTTTTGGCATTGTGTGTTGTGTAGTTGTGTTATTATGTGCCCGCAAGGGCTGTGCTAATTTACGGTTTATTTAAAAAAATCTCCCCGGATATGAGGAGTAAGTTTTAACAGGGTACAAAAAAAGGCGTTACCTATAATAAGTAACACCTTTATGTATGCTTTATACAAACATTATTTTTTGTGCCTAGGCTCGCTAGAAACAGTTAGTTTGTGACGGCCTTTTGCCCTTCTGCGAGCAAGCACTTTCCTACCGTTGGCAGAAGCCATCCTGTCCATAAAACCGTGCTTGTTTCTTCTTTTTCTTTTTGATGGTTGAAAAGTTCTCTTACTCATTGCTTTGTATCTTTAAATCTTGTTGAAATATCTTAGTTCAGGCTAAAGAATACCGTTATTCCAAAACCGAGTGCAAATATACAAAGGTTTTTTTTCCACACAAGTAGTTTTATAAAAAATATTTTTAATTGAAATGATTACATTTGCAACCGCAAAATTATACACAATAATATGTTTAATAAAGTTTTTAAGCTGGTTATAGCAGCTTTGATAGTTATAACGGCAATCTGGCAGTTTTTTGAAGGTAATATAGGTAATGGTATTTTCCTTATTTTGCTTTCGGGTATTTTTATATTACTGTACTATAAAAATGAAATGATTATACTGGCTTTCTTTAAATTAAGGAAACAGGATTTTGAGGGTGCCAAGAAATGGCTTAACCTTATAAAAGACCCGCACACGGCGCTTGTGCGCAAGCAGGAGGGGTATTATTACTACCTTAACGGCCTTATGCTGAGCCAGACCAACCTTAACCAGGCAGAGAAGTTTTTGAAGAAAGCTGTAGAACTTGGCCTTAATATGGACCAGGACCTTGCCATGGCCAAGCTTAACCTTGCCGGTATTGCCATAAGCAAACGCCGCAAGATTGAAGCGACCCACCTGCTTAGCGAGGTTAAAAAATTAGACAAGCAAAACATGCTTAAAGAGCAGGTAACGATGATGAAGCAAAACCTGAAAAGGATATAACGCTTTTACATATATGTATAAAAAACCGCCTTATGAGGCGGTTTTTTTATTTTATGCCATAAATTTTATTACGGGCACTGATTATCAAGCGAGTTTATCCAGTCTTCTATAAGCTGTAACCCTTCCTGGTGCACCATGGTGCGGCCCAGTGCAGGCATCATTTCTGACTGGATGTTATTGCTCATCCTAAAATACATCAGCGAGTTTGAAGGATCCTGACCGTCAGTAATATATTGTTCGGTTCCTGTTACAAATTCAACCGGCGTTTGGCAAATGCCCATATTTTGGGGCAAATGGCTGGCGCTAAAGGCAAAATCCATAGGGGTATGGCCACAATCGGCACCATTTGTATGGCAGTGCGCGCAGTTAATGTCTACGTAAGAACGCGCCCGCAGGCCCAGAGGCTGCGATGTATCCTTCCAGTTAACGGTAGTGAGTATGTTAGACGGATAGGTATTAAGATAGCCCATGCTTTTCCATTTGGCAAGCTGGTTTTGGCTGCCCGTGGTATAGCCATACATCTTGTTGATATTTTGGGGTTTAACGCCTATAGGCAAAGGAATATTGTTTTGGGCATGGCACTCTTTGCACTGGTTGCCCGATGGTATTTTATAGTTGGTGGTTTTTTCGGTGCCGTTTTCAAGCCATTTTACACGCATCGTGCTGCCATTGGTGTTTAGCGTAGCTTCAGTCTGGGCTTCGTTCCAAACATAGTTGGCAAAAATCCAGCCGTCAGCTTTTCTAATCATCAGGCGGGTTTCTATTATAACTGTGTGATTTTGAGGCAGGCTGTTATCATAATAAAAATTTTTGATAAGCACCGTACCTACCGGAAAATCGGGCACCTGCCCATCGGTAGTATATGTTGCAGTTTGCCCGGCAGGCATCCATACAAAGCGTTTCTTTTGGGCGTAGTCTGTAAACAGTTCGCTGTTAAGATCGTACGGAAGCACGCCATACACCGGTTGCAGGTTTTTTATATCGCCATCAAAAAAGTTATAGTCGGCCAGGGTAGCATAGGGCATGGCTGCCAGATCCATAACTACGGGGCTTTGGGGTAGTGGGGTGTATTCTTCGGCCGGGTCATCGCTGCCGCACGAATATATAATTGTGAGTAAAGACGCTATAAGTAATAGTGCAGGCCAGTATTTTTTCATGCGGGGTAAATAGTTGAGGCGCAAATATATAAAAATACTTATAACTCCAGCTTAACGCGATAACCACTTAAGGCCGCTATAGCCTGCGGGGTAGTATGGTCAAACGTTTCTTCGTGGTGGTTTTTTTCGTTCT
>Ga0265798_10000240_pt1 | contig 99974 bp, 91 predicted proteins | sample P3T30metagenome_FD_192430 | JGI IMG/M metagenome (GOLD analysis project Ga0265798, IMG submission 192430) | Plant litter microbial communities from East Loma Ridge, Irvine, California - P3 T30 | ecosystem: Environmental > Terrestrial > Plant litter > Unclassified | place: USA: California... | reverse complement strand
CGCCCGGGTACGTGAAGAACGAGCGAGTTTCATCGCTGAAGGTCTGAGCGAGGACGAAGCGGCACGTCAGGCTGGGTGGCGGATCTTCGGTGCCAAGCCCGGCGCTTATGGCGCGGGCGTTCAGGGCACCATCGATGGACGCTTGTGGCAAAGCCGCGAAGATCTGGCCGAGGTTTATCTGAATTGGGGCGGTTATGCCTATGGCGGCTCCGACGAGGGTACGCCCGCCCGGCAGCGCTTCGCTCAGCGCCTGTCTCAGGTGCAGGCGGTGGTACAGAACCAGGACAACCGCGAGCACGATCTGCTCGATTCCAACGATTACTACCAGTTTCAGGGTGGCATGCTGGCCGCCGCCGAAACCCTTAGCGGGCAGAAGACCGCCAGCTACCATGGCGATCACAGCCAGCCGGACCTGCCGAAGATCCGTACGTTGAAGGAAGAGCTGAACCGCGTGATCCGTTCGCGGGCGGCCAATCCGAAGTGGATCGACGGCGTCAAACGTCACGGCTATAAAGGCGCGTTCGAAATGGCCGCGACGGTGGACTTCCTGTTCGCCTTCGATGCGACGACCGAGCTGATCGATGATCACCAGTACGCACTGTTGGCCGATGCCTACCTGCTTGATCCGTCGACTCGTGAATTCATTGAACAGCACAACCCCGATGCCTTGCGTGACATGACCGAGCGCATGCTCGAAGCGCAGCAACGCGGCCTCTGGCAGGAGCCGGGCGATTATCAGCAAGCCCTGGAAGACCTGCTGCTGGATATAGAAGAGAAGTGATGACCTTGTCTGACTCAAGCCTTGTCAATACGCCACATTTTCCACTGGCCGCCGTCGTGGGCGCCGATGACCTGAAGCTGGCGCTGTGCCTGACCGCGATTGATCCGCGCATCGGTGGCGTCTTGATCGAAGGTCCGCGAGGCATGGCCAAATCGACCCTGGCGCGCGGACTGGCGGATCTGCTCGCCAGCGGGCAGTTCGTGACGCTGCCACTGGGCGCGACCGAAGAACGGCTGGTCGGGACGCTGGACCTGGATGCCGCGCTGTCCGAAAGCCGTGCGCGTTTCTCGCCCGGCGTACTGGCCAAGGCTGACGGCGGCGTGCTGTATGTCGATGAGGTTAATCTGCTGGCCGATCATCTGGTCGATCTGCTGCTGGATGTCGCTGCCAGCGGCGTCAACCTGGTGGAGCGTGATGGCATTTCCCATCGTCATGCCGCCCGTTTCGTGTTGATCGGCACCATGAATCCGGAAGAGGGCGAACTGCGTCCGCAACTGCTGGACCGTTTCGGCCTCAACGTCGCTCTCAGCGGACAGACGCTGCCTGCCGAGCGCAGCCAGATCATCCGCAGACGTCTGGATTTCGATGCCGATCCGCATGCGTTCGGCGCGCAGTGGCAACTCGAGCAGGATGCATTGAAACAGCGTTGCGAGCAGGCCCGTTCGCGGCTGGCCGGTATCGAACTGGATGACGCGTCGTTGGCGTTGATCACCGAACGCTGTTTCGCAGCAGGTGTTGACGGCATGCGTGCTGATCTGGTCTGGCTGCGTGCCGCACGGGCACATGCAGCCTGGCGCGGCGTCGCGCAGATTGAAGAGCAGGACATTGATGCCGTGGCCGAGTTTGCGCTGCGCCATCGCCGTCGCGAACAGTCGCCGCCTCCACCAACACAGCAATCGCCTGAAACGCCGCCTTCCGGTTCATCGCAGAAGCAGGATGACTCAGGCGGGCAGGGCAGTTGGGGTGAGCTACCGGCTCAGGCAGTGCCTACCGGCTCACGTCGCGAAGTGCCGAGCTGGCCAAAAAAGCCTTAGGCATCCGCCCCAAGCGCTCCAAGGAGGCGGATGCCGTGCCCCGGCCGGGTCGACTTGCTTCGGGGAGGACAGGCGCGTCAAGAGCAGGTTCGGACGGCCCGGTGCAATGGCTGCCTACCCTGATGAAAGGTCGTCCGAAAAAGGCCAGCGATCTGGTTCGCCAGCCGCGTAGCAGTCGCCCCAGTGAGCTGTTGCTGGTGATTGTCGATGCGTCTGCATCGACGAAGCGGCATCAGGCGCTCAGCCAGGCCAAGGGCGTGCTGTCTCAGCTATTTGACGATGCCTATCGCAGCCGCACCCGTCTGGCCTTGCTCACGGCCAGTGGCCACGCGCCGAGCTGGCAGCATCAGGGTTTGAAAGCATCGTCGGCGCTGAGTCCGTGGCTGAGTGCGCTGGGGGCAGGGGGCGGAACGCCACTGCCGCAAGCTTTGGAAGAAGCCCGACTCTGGCTGACGAAACGCAGCAAGCGCTACCCGTCTGAACAGCAGCGGGTGCTGGTGCTGACCGATGGCAGGCTCAAGCAACTGCCTGCGCTGCTGGCCTTCGAGTGCGCGAGTCTGTTGATCGATATGGAAAAAGGCCCGATCCGGCTGGGAAGGGCGCTAGAAATCGCGCGCGGCCTAGGGGCGGAGTATCGGCACATCGATGAGCTTGGCTCAGTCGACTGACATCCTGAGGTGACTCAAGTGAAGCGCTCTGCTCACTGAGTCAGTGTCATTTGTGGCGCGGAGCGTCATGGGGCGTATACCCATGAGGAGCACTCATCGTTATACACAAGTCATCCGGCTACCCAATGAGGCAGCGTCACTGAGGCGCTTTTGTAGCGCGACGGCATGAACACCGCAGATCGCGACGTGGGTGAAGGCTGAGTCTTGGCGCTGGATTCGGGGGGCAATCGGCATGGATGCCGATTGAGCTGCACTGGGCCATGGATGGCCCATTTGCAGCGACCCCCGAATCAGTGTCAGGACGAAGGAACCCCGGCGAAGCCGGGGCCGGAACCGGAGCGAAGGACTTTGGCTACTTTGGTCCCTCAAAGTAGCGCGCCGTAAGGGCGCAAAGGTGACCTGAGCCGGGCGCTCGGCTCACTGAGTCCGCAATCTGTGCCATTTCGGAGCGTCTCGGGCGGCATGCCCACGCAGAGCGGTGGGCGCGATCGGTGTCGAGCGCAGCTCGACAGGCCCGATCAAGCAGCGACTCAGGCTGGCATGGTCCAGGGCTTGAGGTCGTACCCTTCGTTACTGATTTCAGCGCGGGCCTGCTCCAGGGCGCTGGCCAGCTGCTGCTTGTCCGAATAGGTGCTGCTCGGAATCTGCTTGCGGCCAATGCGAGTGCTGGTGCGGTCAATAACGGTCAGGCTCAGTTCGCCGTTCCCGTCCTGTGGTGCCCAGGCAACACACTGGAAAGGTTCAAAAGCGTGTCCAGCGATCAGAAGTGCATCGTTGAAGCGCAGTGGGGCGTTCATGGTCAATTCCTCAAAGTGCCCATATCAATTCAGTCACGTCGGCGGGCTTACCGTCCGGCTGGTTACTTGTGTTGATGAACGGGAGGGGCACATGAGTCACACACATTTTTGAAAATTTTCTAATTCCGTTACGGACCACAGTCGTAAAAGCCGCGTTACAGCACTAATGACGTTTGGTTATTGCCATTAGATGCAAACGGTACAAGGCGGTGTCAAATATTTGCTAATGTAAGGATCGGGCTCGCCAACATACTGTTTATAAAACGTTTTTCATAACCTTAATTCGACGCCGGGCGCCAAGGAACCTCTATGCATGAATCGGCCCCAACGCGACGTCTGTTAATTGTTGACCCCTGTGATGATTGTCATCAATTGATCCCTGTCCTGCACGCTGCCGGATGGGCGGTGGACAGCAGTACGCTCGAGTCGGCGCTCAATCTCAGCTGCGATGTCGGTTTGATCCGCCTGATGCCTGACCATTTCGAGCATCCCGAGATGGTCAAGGAACTCATTACTCGCACCAATACCCAATGGATCGCGGTGCTGGCGCCGGAGGACCTGCGCCGGGAAAAGATCGGGGATTTCGTCTGCGAGTGGTTTTTCGATTTCCATACCCTGCCGTTCGACGTCGCCCGCATGCAGGTCACGCTGGGTCGTGCCTATGGCATGGCTCGGCTGCGGGCGCAGGGTGCGGCCCAGACGTCCAGCAGCGAACACGAGATGCTGGGCGAGAGCAGACCGATTCGCGAGTTGCGGCGACTGCTCGGCAAGCTGGCACCGACGGAGTCGCCGGTGATGATTCGCGGCGAGCGCGGTACTGGCAAGGAGCTGGTCGCACGTACATTGCATGCGCAGTCTCAACGGCGTAACAAACCGTTCGTGGCCGTCAATTGTGGTGCCATCGCCGAACACCTGATTCATGCCGAGTTGTTCGGCTATGAAAAGGGCGCTTTCAATGGTGCTCAGGAACGCAAGGTCGGGCGCATCGAAGCGGCGGATGGCGGCACCTTGTTTCTCGATGAAATCGGCGATCTGCCCCTCGAGACCCAAGCGCATCTGCTGCGCTTTTTACAGGATCGGCAGATCGAACGCATCGGCAGCAGTGAACCGATTCCTGTAGATGTCCGGGTGCTGGCCGCCACCCATGTGGACCTTGAGGCGGCCATTCGCAAGAAGCGCTTTCGGGAGGACCTGTATTACCGGCTCAACGTACTGCAGGTCGGCACGGCTCCGCTGCGTGAACGACATGGCGATCTGGCGATGCTGGCCAATCATTTTGCTCACTTTTACAGCCAGGAAACCGGCAGGCGCGCCCGTAATTTCAGTCAGGATGCGCTGATTGCCATGGGCAAGCATGACTGGCCGGGCAATGTGCGCGAGCTGGCCAACCGAGTGCGACGCGGTCTGGTCCTGGCCGAAGGTCGGCAGATCGAGGCTGTGGATCTGGGGTTGCTGGGAGAAGAGGACATTGTCAGCAGCATGGGAACGCTGGATGACTATAAGTCCCGTGCAGAACGGCAGGCCTTGTGCGACGTGCTGACCCGCCACAGCGACAACCTCAGCGTGGCGGCAAAGGTCTTAGGTATTTCGCGCCCGACGTTCTACCGCTTGCTGCACAAGCATCAGATCCGGTGAAGTCGCGAGCAGTCGGCTGACGGCAGACATGGCCTGGTCATGGCGTTGTTGCCAGTCGCCTTCGATCACTTGATAGCGTTGCGCATGCTGATCGAGCCATTGCCGGCTGGCGTTGAAAAACGCCTGACGCTCTGTCAGTTCAGGCTGACAGCGTTGTCCGTCGCCGATCCATTCGACGCCCTCGGGAGACAGCAGCAGGTGCAGGTCATAGTGCCTTTTGAGCAATTGCTGTTCGATCCAGTGCGGACAATCGCCGAACAATGTGCGACTCCAGAGCATGTTGCTCAACAAATGCGTGTCGAGAATCAGCAATGCAGGGCTTGCTGCCCGCGCGGCGTCTTCCCGGTCTAGCTGTCCCTGCGCGATGGCGGAAATATCGGCATAGACCGTGTCGCGACCCTGTTCGTCGATGAAGTGACGCACGTATTCATCGACCAGAACACCGGCAAAACGCTTGTGTATAGCCGCACAGAGCCAGCTTTTGCCGCTGGACTCAGGGCCAGTCAGCACCAGAACCTTCATCGGGCCAGTGCCAGATCGTTGCGCCATTCACGCCAGCCCTGAACGGCGAGCAGGGTGAATAGCCCGTAGAGCGCTGCCGTCAGATAGAGGTCCTTGTAGACGAACAGGCCGACAAAAATGACGTCAAGCACGATCCACAATGGCCAGCACTGCACGCGCTTTTGTGCCATCCAGACCTGCGCCACCAGGCTGAAACCGGTCAGCGCCGCATCCAGCCAGGGTTGCGCGGCATCGGTGAAGTGGGCCATGCCGGCGCCCAGTGCCAGACTGATGACGACGCCAATGGCCAGCCCCGCGGCAACCGAGCCGCCACGCAGCGCCGTGACCGCACGCACCGGCAAACTGCTGCCATGGCGTGTCCATTGCAGCCAGCCGTAGACCTGCAATCCGGCGTAAATCGCCTGCAAAAGCATGTCCGAGTAAAGTTTTACGTCGTAGAAAATCCAGATGTAGATCACCACCATGACCAGGCCGATCGGCCAGCACCACGGGTTTTGCTTGACCGTTAGCCAGACCGCGATCACGCCGATGGCGGCAGCAAATAGTTCAAGCCCGGACATGGCGGCTCCTTGGTGGCGAGGTATTCAGGGCCGGCGATTGTAAGCGGTTCCGGGCGCAACGTGCAGGTTCTGATGGCAAGGTCGTGCCACCAGCAGGCTTTACGCTGAAAGGTCTGCTAGCATTCGGCGTTTTTGCAGCGCTTCTTCAAGCTTCGTTCAGCTTCGCAGCGGCATAGTGGCAGGCTTTTTTCATACGACAATACAAACCAGCGAACCTCGAGTATCGCTGTATGGGGGAATGATGGATCTTTGGACCGCTGCTCAGGCGTTGATATTGGGTGTTGTAGAAGGACTGACGGAGTTTTTGCCGATTTCGAGCACGGGTCACCAGATCATTGTTGCGGACTTGATCGACTTCGGCGGTGATCGCGCGGCGGCGTTCAATATCATCATTCAGTTGGGCGCCATTCTGGCGGTGGTCTGGGAATTCCGGCGCAAGATTCTGGATGTGGTCGTGGGCTTGCCCAAAGAGCAGCAGGCGCAGCGTTTCACGATCAACCTGCTGATCGCGTTCATGCCGGCGGTAATTCTGGGCGTGATCTTCGCCGATCTGATCCACCATTACCTGTTCAACCCCATCACGGTGGCGACCGCTCTGGTCATCGGCGGCGTGATCATGTTGTGGGCCGAGCGCCGCGAGCATGTGGTGCACGCCGAGACCGTCGATGACATGAAGTGGAGCGACGCGCTGAAAGTCGGCCTGGTGCAGTGTCTGGCGATGATCCCCGGCACGTCGCGCTCCGGCTCGACCATCATTGGCGGCTTGTTGTTCGGTCTGTCGCGCAAGGCCGCCACCGAGTTTTCGTTCTTTCTGGCCATGCCGACCATGGTGGGCGCTGCGGTGTACTCGGGCTACAAGTACCGCGACATGTTTCGTCCAGACGACGTTGCGGTTTTCGCCATCGGTTTCATCACTTCATTCATTTTCGCGATGATCGCGGTGCGCGGTCTGCTCAAGTTCATCGCCACTCATAGCTATGCCGTGTTTGCCTGGTATCGCATTGCGTTCGGTCTGTTGATTCTGGCGACCTGGCAGTTTGGCTGGATCGACTGGGCGGCAGCCAAGGCATGACGTCAGCCCGCGAGGCCAGACCGCCTGCCCGGCAGCGCAAGGCACCGGTTCAGGCGCTGCGCCTCAAATTGCTGATTCTGGTGGTGTTGTGCGCACTGCCGGTTTATGGGACGGCAATGCTGTGGATCAGGCAGGGGCTGCTGATCCCGGCGATCATGATTGCAGCGATGAGCCTGCTGTCTTTCGTGTTGTATCGATACGACAAATTGCAGGCTGGCAAAGGCGGGCAGCGCACCCCGGAAAATGTGCTGCACGCCACCGAGCTGTTGGGCGGATGGCCAGGTGCGTTGCTTGCGCAACAAGCGTTTCGGCACAAGACCCGCAAGGTGTCCTTTCAGGTGGTGTTCTGGCTGATCGTGCTGGTGCATCAGGCCTTTTGGATAGACTGGCTGTTTCTGGGGCGGCGAATCTGGCAGTGGATGCCGTTGCCTTTATAGCTGCTGCTCTTATAGTTTCAGCGCAATCTGCTGGCGTTTGGGCAGCTTGGCGACCACCAGTTGATGTGAACGGGTCAGCAGGTCGCGGATCTCGTCGTCACTCAGGGCGTGGGGTTCCGGCACGCTGATCCAGTGTGCACGGGCCAGATACGGGGCAGGGCGAACGCCCGGGCGGTCGACGTAGCCCAGAAACAGATCAGGGTGAACCTTGAAGGACAATCCCTGACCTACGAGGTCCATGACCGCGAACATTTTGTTGCCCGCGATGGAAAACACCCGTATCCCGCCCCATTTGTAGTCTTCCCGCGCGCCTGGCAAGTCCAGGCAGAAAGTCGCGATGTCTTCGGTTCGCATGCTGCGCTCCTTGCCCTGTGTGGCAACCGGTAAGGTGTTCGATAGCCGCACGGATATTTGATCAGTGGATTGTATGACGTCCCGACACTCATTAGTGTTCAGGTTTCGCTTTCTCTGGAGCTTCGAATGTCTGCCGTGCAATTCGCCGATGGCCCGCTGAATTATCTGCTCGAAGGCCCGCAGGACGCGCCTGTGCTGGTGCTTTCCAACTCGCTGGGCACCGACCTGCACATGTGGGACAACCAGATTGCAGCGCTGACCGAACATTTCCGTGTGTTGCGTTACGACACGCGTGGCCATGGGCAGTCGCTGGTCAGCGAGGGCACCTACAGCATCGAACAGAATGGCCGGGATGTGCTGGCCTTGCTGGACGCGCTGAACCTGGACAAGGTGTTTTTCTGCGGGCTTTCCATGGGCGGTCTGATTGGTCAATGGCTGGCAATCAATGCTCCGGAGCGCTTGCAACGCGTGGTGCTGTGCAACACTGCAGCGAAAATCGGCAACCCCGATGTCTGGAACCCGCGTATCGAAACGGTGCTGCGCGACGGCCAGTCGGCGATGGTTGCGTTGCGTGACGCATCGATTGCCCGCTGGTTCACGCCATCTTTTGCGAACGCCGAACCTGCGACGGTCGATGCCATTGTCGGCATGCTGGCGCACACCTCTCCTCAGGGATATGCGGCCAACTGCGCGGCGGTGCGTGATGCGGATTATCGCGAACAGATCGCGTCGATCAAGCTGCCGGTGCTGGTGGTCTGCGGCACCGAAGATGCCGTCACCACGCCTGCTGACGGGCGCTTCATGCTTGAGCGCATCGGGGGGGCACAGATGATCGAGCTTCCGGCCGCTCACCTGTCCAGTGTTGAGGCAGGTGAAGCGTTTACCGGGCCGGTGCTGGCGTTTTTGACTGCGGATCGGTAAGCACTGATACTCGCGCCCTCTGAGCGTGCGAGGTGGCCGGTGTTCGATCTCAATGATCTGTTTTATTTCGTCCAGGTAGTCGAGTGCCGGGGATTTGCGCCTGCGGGGCGCAAGCTGGGTATTCCCAAGTCCAAGCTCAGCCGCCGCATTGCAGGGCTTGAAGAACGACTGGGCGTCAGGCTGATCCAGCGCTCCACGCGCAAGTTCGCCGTGACCGAAAGCGGGCGAGACTACTATGGGCATTGTGTCGCGATGCTTGTGGAGGCCGAGGCGGCGGAAGAAGCCATTCAGCGTTCCAGATCCGAACCCCAGGGCCGAATTTCTCTCAGCTGTCCGCCCGCCATGGGTGCGATGGGCATCAATGAAACCGTAGCCCGATTCATGGCTGCACATCCCAAGGTGCAGGTGTATATCGAGAGCACCAATCGCCGGGTCGATCCGCTGTCCGAGAACATCGACATCGCCCTGCGTGTGCGCTTCCCGCCACTGGAAGACGAAGGGCTGGTGGTCAAGACGCTGGGCTACAGCGCCCAGCGGCTGGTGGCTCACCCGGATCTGGCAGCGCAGATTGGCGTTGATGCCTCGTTCGAGGACCTGGCAAGCCTGCCCACGCTGGACCTGATCTCGGCCACCCCGAACCATCGCTGGTTGCTGGAAAACGGAGCGGGGGAGTATGTGGAAGTGCGCCATTCGCCACGGCTGATCTGTTCGGACCTCGATGCCATTCTGCAAGGTGCCCTGCAGGGTGTCGGCGTGGCGCAACTGCCGGAGATTCTGGTTCGAAGCGCCCTTCAACAGGGACGCCTCATTGAGCTGTTCGACGCCCATCGGCCCAAGTGTGGCGTGATCCATGCGGCGTTTGCGTCCCGGCGCGGGCTGCTCCCGGCCATCCGGGCGATGCTGGATGCGTTCGAGACCTCGTTCAAGGAACTGACTCATAATCCCGAGTCCCTCTACAGTTCTATCAGTAGAACGAACAATCACATTCAGGGCGACTAATCACGCATTACGAACAACGATAGGATGCTTCCCACTTGATCGCCCAATGACGATATGACTCGGGAAGCCCTTATGAACATTCTGCACATCGATTCCAGCATTCTTGGTGACCACTCCGCTTCGCGCCAGCTCAGCCGCAGCGTAGTCGAGGCTTACAAGGCCGCCCACACTGACAGCGCCGTCACCTATCGCGACCTGGCCAGCGAAGCGCTGGGCCACTTCTCTCCAGCGACCCTCGCTGCGGCAGGCACTCCGGTCGAAGGCCGTGACGCCGCCCAGCAGCAGGAAGTCGCAACCAACGAAGCCACCTTGCAGCAGTTTCTGGATTCTGACGTGGTCGTCATCGGTGCGCCGATGTACAACTTCACCATTCCGACTCAGTTGAAGGCCTGGATCGATCGCATCGCGGTGGCAGGCAGAACCTTCCGTTACACCGAAGCCGGTCCTGAGGGTCTGTGCGGCGACAAGAAGGTCATCATTGTTTCGACTTCCGGCGGCATACACGCCGGGCAGCCGAGCAGCGTGGGTCACGAGGATTACCTCAAGCTGATGTTCGCGTTCATCGGCGTAACCGACCTGCAATTCGTTCGCGCTGAAGGCCTTGCGTACGGTGAAGAGCCTCGCGCCAACGCGCTGACCGCTGCGCAGCAGCACATCGAGCAGAAGCTGTTCGCGGCCTGACAGCGTCCTGTTCCGATCAAACTCCACAGCCCGCGCGTTGCGCAGGGCTCTGGAGTTTTTTAATGCCCGCCGTTCAGTGAACAATTGACAGCTTTCTTACAGGTAACGCGACGTACGCGGCAGTACACTGCACGCCTGAACGCTGCATCGGGCCGATTTTTGCGCAGTGGTTGGCAGTTGCAAAAAACAGCGAAGTTAGATGGCCCGGCTTATGCACTATTTCGGTAATAAGCACTCTCATTTTATGTGAGAGCGGGGCGCTGGAGCATGAAGCTCGACACAAGCGCATGAATGGACTGTCCGGCACCTGCCGGGACTTACAAAGGTTGGGCCTTGCCATGGTACGTCTTTGTGCAGTGATGCTGATTTGTCTGCTGGATAGCCTGATTTCGGTGCACGTTCAGGCTGACGACTTCGTCACCGATAATGTGCTGCCAGACAGCGAATGGAGCGCGGGCTTTCACGAGCTGAGTTTTATCGATCCGCTGGATTCACAGCCGATGCAGGCCATTGCTTTCTATCCGTCCACCGATCCAGAGCAAGTCAGTAACGTGCAGGGTTATCGAGTGGAGGCCGGTGAAGACGCAGCCATTGCTCTGGGGCGGTTCCCGCTACTGATGCTTTCTCATGGCAACACCGGCACGCCGCTGGCGTTGCACGATCTGGCGACCTCGCTTGCTCGTCAGGGCTTCGTTGTCGTGGCGGTTGTCCATCCCGGCGATAACTACCGAGACCACAGCCGTCTCGGCAGCCTGAGCAATCTTTACGGCAGACCTCTGCAGATTTCAGAAGCCATCAGCGCCGCGCTGACGGACCCCATGCTTGCGCCTTATCTCAGCGCACGTCAGGTGGGTGTGATCGGTTATTCGGCCGGCGGTGAGACGGCACTCATCCTGGCAGGCGCGCAGCCTGACCTGAAACGCCTGCAACAATACTGCACCGAACGACCTACCGACCGCGACGCCTGCAAGACTCAGGGTCAACTGGTGGCAGACCGTGAAGACCTGCATCCGCAGGCTGATCGAAGGGTAGGTGCATTGATGTTGATGGCACCGCTCAGTCTGATGTTTGGCAGGCAGACGCTGGGTGATGTGCATGTTCCGGTGCTGATGTATGCAGGGGACGATGACCAGTTGCTGGCGCTGGACAAGAACGCTGAAGCGCTGGCGCGCAAGTTGCCGCAGGCGCCGGATTACAAGCTGCTCGCTGGGGCAGGGCACTTCGTGTTCATGGCACCCTGCACCGATGACCAGCGGGCGACCATGCCCATGGTCTGCAACGATCGCGAAGGCGTTGACCGGGCGGATATTCATCGCACCCTGAGCGCCGAAGCGGTCAGGTTCTTCACCAGCACGCTGGGCGCGTCCGGTTCCGACAACTCCGGGATGCAGACGGCCAATCATCAATAAGCCGCATGCTGGATGCCGCATATAGCGATGCGTCAGACTCAGGTATTCAACGACCGCAGGTAATCTCCGAATCCGCCCCGGGCCTTGGAGTCCAGTCGGGTGCTGGTCGTAACCCGAGGGCGGCAACTCCAGGCGATGCGTGCACCGCACAGTTCCAGTTGGCGAACCAGATGCACGTCTTCGTGGCACGCCAGTGCGGGGAACCCGCCGGCACGCAGGTAGGCCATCGAACTGACGCCGAGGTTGGCACCGTGGATGTGACGATGGCCGTCGCGATGCTGATAATGCGCGTTGTAAGCGGTCTGTGCCGCCTTGGAAACGCCCTGATCCCACGCGCCAGGTGTCACGGTGCCACAGACTGCGTCGGCATCCAGCGCCAGTTGTTCGGCGAGCCAGTCACAGGCCACGCTGCTGTCGCCATCGGTACAAGCCAGCCAGCGGGCACCTCTGTCGAGCAGAAAGGCGGCACCTTGCGCGCGGGCCTGGCCGACGTTGCGCGCCTGAATGTCGAGGGTCATGACGCCATAGAAACGGGCGATCTCTGCCGATTGATCGGTGCAGCTGTCGAGCACTACCAACACCTCGACCCGTTCACCGTTCAGGCTCGGGTGCGCCGCAGCCATCAGGACCGTTTCCAGGCACTGGTCCAGCAACCGCTCTTCGTTATGTACCGGAATCAGAACGCCGATCATCCGCAAATTCCCTTGTTGCTACAGATGTGTCATCGCGACTCCAGAGATCCAGCAGGAAATCCTGTTCGTGATGACTGAAAAGTCGGTGCATCGAGAGCCGCTCGTTCAACACGTTGTGGACGCGCTGTGCGTTCAATGGACAATCTTCGATGTCAGGCCGCCAGTGGCAGGCAAGGATCTGGCCGTCCGGCGTGAGCGCTTCCAGCGCGCAGTCGATCCAGCGGTGCAGATCGTCCAGGTCCAGGTAATACCCCAGTTCGCTAAGCACAATCAGGTCGAACCGGCCTTCCGGCCATTGCTGCGGCAGGCGCGCCTGCACCACGCGAGCGTGGGGAACGTCGATCAGTCGCTCGCGAGCCAGCTCGACCGCGCGCTGCGAGGTATCACAGCACAACAGCGCATCGCAGCGTGTGGCCAGTCCGGCGCTGAGTTCGCCATTGGCACAACCGGGTTCAAAGACAGCGGCGTAGTGTTCGTTGGGCAGCGCAGCCAGGCACAGCGCCCGCTTGCGTCGCTCGTACCAGCGTTGCTTGAACGCCCACGGATCGCTGTCGTTGCGAAAAAGTTCGTCAAAATAGCTGTCGGCCACGCTCATGTGAAAACCACTTCAAAAGGTTGCAGCAAACGCTCCAGCACGCTGTTCGGTAATACCGGCGACAAACCGATGCCGGGGTCGCCCTGCAACTGGCTGGCAAAGGCATGGGCAGCGTCGCGCTTGCGAGCGATGGTTTGCGGGTCCAGCAGCACCTTGCGCGCCCGATCCCACGGCAGACGCGCGTCTTCCGGGGCGGCCCAGTGCCAGGCCCAGATCGGGATTTCATGCAGCTGCGCGCCAGTGGTCATACAGGCACGTGCGGCGGCGCGGCCAACCGCCTCATGATCCCCGTGACCGTCTTTCGACCATGTGGCGAATACCACATCGGCGGGGCGGAGGTGCTGTTCAAGCAGGGCGACGAGACGGTCTTCATCGCTGGCGACGTCGCCGTCCTGAAACCCGCCACGAATCCACGCCAGTCGGTCCTTTGGAATCTCCAGACGCTCGAGCGCTTCGGCGCTTTCCTGTGGCCGGACCGCGCTCAGACGCTGCACAGGCCATAACGGCGAGCCAGGGTGGCTCGCTGTGCCGTCAGTCACTGAAATCAGCAGCAGCGTACGCTCCAGTTGCGCCAGTTGCCGCATCAGGCCGCCGCAGCCCAGCACTTCATCGTCAGGGTGGGGCGCAATGATGACCGCCCTGCAGTTGGGCGGCACCAGCAGGTCAGCCGTGATTGCCGCCAGCGCCCCCAGTTTCTTCGAGGCGTTCCAGGCTTCGAGCGGCGTGCCGCGCCCCGAATCGTCCTCACTGACAACGAAACCTTCACCCATGATCGACAGCCTGTTTGAGCAGCGACCAGGTACTGGCAGCCGGGAGATGAGTACGCACCTGTTCGCCAAGCGCGGCGAGGTCACGTTCGGCATGGCTCTGGCGCAGGAACACCGGAAGATCGGCGCTCAGGCGAGCAAAGTGCGCATCCTTGCAGTAAGGGCCTGCACCCAATGCGCGACCTGCGTGCTGAATGACCTGCTCGGCGCACTGTTCGACGACTGCGCGACAGCGCCTGGCAAGTAACTGAGCGTCGCCAAGCGGCGTGCGATCGATCTCGACCGCCGCTGCCTGCAAAACGCTCGACGCAGCATGAAACGCAGTGTCCACTGCGCCAAGATGCGCCAGCGCATGAGGGTCGTCGCGCTTGCCGGACTGTTGCAGCAACCGTTGTGCGATGGAGCGCGAGGCGCCGTACCAGCAGGCCGCGATACCAATGCCGCCTTGCCAGAAGCCTGCTCTGTTCAGGTAGTCGCCGGGAGTGCCGACAAGGTATCCGGTGGCCTGTTCGAACAGCACGTCGACACTGCCGGTCGCGCCCATGCCGACGGCGCGCCAACCATCGGTGCCGATTGTCACGCCTGGCTGGTCCAGTGGCACTGCCACCAGTTGCTGACGCTGATGGTCGTCCCATACGGTGATCAGGGCATGGCTGAGCGCCGAAGCGCCCGAGCACCAGGCCTTGCGTCCATTGAGCCTCAGCGAATCGTCTTCGCCGCTGAGAAGTACCCGGGCTTGCGGCGGCTCGGCCGCCCACATTCCCCAGGTACTGAAGTGTTCAGGGGGCGGGGCACCCAGTTCCGCCATGATTGCCATGGCGTCCGTGTGCCCCTCGTACAACTTGCATAACCCCAGATCGTGGCCTGCAACGCAGGCCAGTGCCTGCCAGCGCTCAAGCGTCTGGCCGCTGGCAGGCAGGGGGATCCGGTCGAGCCCTTCGTTGACCATTGCCTGCAAGCACTCGCCCAGCGCACGCGTATCGGCATAGCCGTGCCTGCGCCAGTCGAGAAACTCACTCAAGGCTTGGGTCATTGCTGATCTTCACGCTTGAGTTCGAACAGCAGCAGCGAGCGAGGGGTAACGGTGTATTCAGTGCCGAAACTGAATTGCTCCTTGCTGCGTGCGTCGTCCTGATTGGTATCGATCAGGCAGGTGTAGTGCGTGCCTTCCGGTACTTCCGGCAGGGTGAAGTTGACGCCGTCATGGTGCGCGTTGACCACCAGCAACAGCGTGGCATCGGCGCCCGGACGACGAATACCGGTTTCCTGTGCGCGGCCATCCATCAACATGCCGAGGCAACGGCCATTGCTGTCGTGCCATTGATCCACAGTCATTTCGTTGCCGTCCGGCGAAAGCCAGGTCACGTCCTTGACGCCGATTTCCTCGTTGTAATCGCCCACCAGGAAGCGGCTACGACGCAGGATCGGGTAGCTCTGACGCAGTTTGATCACGCGGGTGACGAACTTGAGCAGTGCTTCGCCGTCGCCATCCAGATCCCAGTTCACCCAGCCAATTTCGCTGTCCTGGCAGTAGGCGTTGTTGTTGCCGTGCTGGGTACGGGCAAACTCGTCACCGGCGACAATCATCGGCGTCCCCTGAGCAAGCAGCAGCGTGGCGAAGAAATTACGCATCTGACGCAGACGCAGCGCGTTGATTTCCGGATCTTCGGTCGGACCTTCGACGCCATGGTTCCAGGACAGGTTGTTGTTGCTGCCATCCTGGTTGTTTTCGTCGTTAGCCTCGTTGTGCTTGTCGTTGTACGACACGAGGTCGTGCAGCGTGAAGCCGTCATGCGCGGTGATGAAGTTCACCGACGCCTGAGGGCGACGACCGCGCTGGTTGAACATGTTCCCGGATGCTGTCATCCGTGCAGCGAAGTCGGCCAGTTGGCCTTCATCGCCCTTCCAGAAGGCGCGAACGGTGTCGCGGAACTTGTCGTTCCATTCCATCCAGCCCGGCGGGAAGCCGCCGACCTGATAACCGCCCGGGCCACAATCCCATGGCTCGGCAATCAGCTTGACCTGACGCAGGACCGGATCCTGACGGCAGGCAACCAGGAAGCTGTGACGCTCGTCGAAGCCATCGTGGTAGCGGCCCAGAATGGTTGCCAGGTCGAAGCGGAAGCCGTCGACATGCATTTCCGAAGCCCAGTAGCGCAGGGAGTCGGTGACCATCTGCAGGACGCACGGGTGGCTCAGGTCCAGCGTGTTGCCGGTGCCGGAATCGTTGATGTAGTAGCGCTTGTCATCCGGCATCAGGCGATAGTACGACGCGTTGTCGATACCGCGCATGGACAGGGTAGGGCCCAGCTCGTTGCCTTCGGCGGTGTGGTTGTAGACCACATCCAGAATCACTTCGAGCCCGGCATGGTGCATGTGCGCAACCATTTCCTTGAACTCGGCGATCTTGCCGTGTGCCAGGTAACGTGGATCAGGGGCGAAAAACGCAATGCTGTTATAGCCCCAATAGTTGGTCATGCCCTTTTGCAGCAAGTGCTGGTCATTGACGAACGCATGGATCGGCAGCAGCTCGACCGACGTCACGCCCAGCTTGCGGATGTGATCGACCACGTCGGCTGATCCCAGACCCGCGAACGTACCGCGCAGCTCTTCCGGGACCGATGGGTGACGCATGGTGAAACCGCGCACGTGGGTCTCGTAGACGATGGTCTTGTCCCACGGGATGCCGACGCGCTGGTCGCGGCCCCAGGTGTACGCCGGGTCGATGACTTTGCTCTTGGGCACGAACGGCGCGCTGTCACGCTCGTCGAAGCTCAGGTCGCCGTCGGGGTGGCCGATGGTGTAACCGAACAGGGCTTCCGACCATTTCAGCTCGCCGACCAGTTGCTTGGCGTACGGATCGATCAGCAGCTTGTTGTGGTTGAAGCGGTGGCCATTCTGCGGGTCGTACGGTCCGTATACACGGTAGCCGTAGATCAGGCCCGGGTGAGCATCCGGCAGGTAGCCGTGGTAGATCTCGTCGGTGTATTCCGGAAGCTCGATGCGTTCCAGTTCCACTTCGCCCGAGGCGTCGAACAGGCACAGCTCAACCTTGGTGGCGTTGGCCGAGAAGATCGCGAAGTTGACGCCCAGGCCATCCCAGCTGGCACCGAGCGGGAAGGGAAGTCCTTCACGGATACGTGACGGGGTACTGGCAGGGTTTTCTGGTGTGGCCGAACTGTCATCTGCCGCTGTTGTGGACTTCGTATTCATGGTGCCTTCCTGACGTCGAATGATTTTCTAAGCGGCCGAAACCGTTATCGAAGCCGAGCGGGCTTCAACACTGAAGTTAAAGTTTGGAGTTACCGCAGGCCTCACCGGGAACCGGATGAAGCCTGCGACAATGGACTTGTGTGAAGACAGAAGAGTTTCAAGTATTCGATGGCTTGCGTGGTTTCTTCGGTGCAGGCTTGGCTGGCGCATCACCCGAAGCGGCCACAGGAGCCGGTTTGGGCTTGGCCGGGGCTTTTGGCTTGGGAGCCGCTGCCGGCTTGGACGCTGCGGGCTTGGCAGCAGGCTTGGCATCGGGTACTGCCTTGGCTACCGGCTTGGCCGGGCCTTTGGCGGGTGCCTTGGCGCTGTCGACTTCCGGCAGTTTGGGCTTGTTGGATTTGCGCGCAGTGCTCTTGTCCGGAGCCAGGGCCTCTGCCTCCGCCAGCTTGCGCGCCATTTCCCAATGGCGTGCATCGTGGCCGGAAGGCTTACCTTCGGACTCCCAGATCTGATAGGCAAATTCACGGATTCTTTTTTCGTCGGCACTCATCTCGACACTCCCAGGTATTACATAGTTTGAATAAGCAAATTGACGGAAAATTCTTCTAGCGCTGCGCTGAGCGGTATTTCCCCATCACTCATCACGACGACGTCGGAAAAGAGGCCTTTCCACTGCTGATCTGAATCTGCAAACGGCACGCTGATACGTGTGTCGCCCCATTGAGCAGGATTAATGAATGGAGCCTGCGCAGTGCCCAATAGTTCACTGCTTATGCGCGGCACCACCACGATTGCACGCTCGTTCGCCGTTACCCGCGCGAACGCCAGTACCCTTTCGGCATGACTGCCTTTCACTTCCAGAGGCTGATATTCCCCCTCGCTGAACAGTGTTGGATGCGCGGAACGCACGTTGAGCGCCGCTGCAATCAGCGCCTGTTTGATCCGGCCGTCATGCCAGTGAGTCAACAGCTCGGGTGCGCTGACATTCTCTGTCAGAGCCTGTTGCCGAGCAGCGTAGTCCACAGGCCTGCGGTTGTCCGGGTCGACCAGACTGAAATCCCAGAACTCGGTGCCCTGATACAGATCAGGCACACCGGGCACCGTCAAGCGTAGCAAGGTTTGCGCCAGACTATTGAGCGCACCTGAAGTGGCAATGCGATTGGCGGTGGCACTCAGCGACTGGCGCAGCGCGAGGGCTTCAGGGGCCAGCAGGATGCGTTGCAGAAACTCTCGGCACGCCGTTTCATAAGGCTGGTTCGGCGCGCTCCAGCTGCTTTGCAGCTTGGCTTCACGCAGGGCCTTTTCCTGCCATTGCACCATGCGCTTTGCATAGTCTTCGTGAGCGTGCTCGCCTTCCAGATCCAGCGGCCAACTGCCCAGCAACGCCTGATAGAGCATCAGCTCATCACCCGCGCTGATCACAGGCTCTTCACCTTTGAGCGGCATTGCCAGCTGGCGCCAGCGCTCTACCTGTTCGGCGTACCAGTCAGCACATTCGCTGAGTACCGCCAGACGTGTACGGGTGTCTTCGCCGCGCTTGTGATCATGGGTCGCAGTGGCCAGCAGATTGTCCGGGAATGTCTCGATGCGCTGGATGCATGCCTTGTGAAACTCTTCAACCGACGCACTGAAATGTTGCGGATGGAAGCCCACATCGTTGCGCGACAGCAGTACGGCAGAACGATAGAACGAGGTGTCTTCCACCGATTTTGCCGCCACAGGTGAGGTCAACTGCTGGAAACGCACGCACGCGTTCTTGTACAGCTTGCGCAGGTGGCCACGCGGCAGCTTTCTCCACGGCTCGCCGCCCAGCCAGCGCGCGAGATAATCCAGCACAGGCCAGTCACCTTCATTGAGCGTCGAGCGCGCACCTTCCATGGCCTGCTGGAAGAATCGCTCGTCTTCTGCCGAACGCCCGCAGACGGTGATGTAGGTGCGGTACACCGGGAAGTTCACGATCAGAGCCAGCAAGGCGCGGCGAATCGCCCCCAGCGTCAGGTCACGGCTCATCAGGTCGCTGCGCGCCACCTGCAGCAGCGACTGCGCAACGTTTTCGAAATCACCCGCCAGCGTGCCATGCAGCACCAGATCACGCGCCACCAGTACTTCCTCATCGAAGTTGGCAGTACGTTCACTCAGACGGCTCCACAGCGCGCCCAACGGGGCTTCACCCTTGGGGTCGTGTTGCAGCAGCGACACCTGGTTCATGAATTCGTAGCCGGTCGTGCCGTCCACGCTCCAGTCTTCGCGCAGGGGTTCGTCAGGGCCAAGAATCTTTTCTACAAAAATCGGCAGATGATTCAGTCTGGCTTCGGCCGGTCGCTGGCTCAACAGACCCTGGACGCGACGATGCAGTTTACGTCCGTAACCGCGTGGGTTGGCCAGGCCGTCGATGTGGTCGATACGCAGGCCGTCGATGAGGCCGTCGGCGATCAGTTGGAAGATCTTGCCGTGGGTGGCTTCGAAGACATTCGGACGCTCTACGCGCAAGCCGCCCAGCTCGTTGATGTCGAAGAAACGCCGCCAGTTGATGTCGTCACCGGCGGTGCGCCAGCTCGCCAGACGATAGTACTGACGCTCCAGCAACTGATGAAGACGATCAAAACCTTCAGGCTGACTGGAGTCGAATCGGGCAATGATCTGTTCGATGGCCTTGAGCACCTGCGGATCGTTCGCCAGTTCGGCGAGCTCTGCCTTGGCCTGACGTGCTCGTTCGTACGCTTGCGGATACTGATTCAGCGCTGCGAAACGCTCACCCAGTTCTTTCAGTTTCGGGTGGTCAGTGTGCTGTAACAGCGAGTCGTAAGTGGTCGGGCAGATCGGGAAGTGGTGCTGATAGTGCTCGATATGAAAGGCACCGCGCTGTGCATCGAAGCGCAGCGGAATTTCGCCTGCCTGCAGCACCGTGCCGTAATCGCTGCTCAGAAACGGCAGAAGCAGCTGACCGGCGAGCAACGGATCCGGTGAATTCCACTGGATGTCGAAGAAGTCGGCGTACGGACTGCGACGTCCCCATTCGAGCAGATCGAGCCACCAGGGATTATCTGCACCGCCCACTGCCATGTGGTTGGAAACGATATCCAGGATGATGCCCATGCCATGCTCACGCAGGGCCGCCACCAGACGGAGCAGGGCGGGCTCGCCGCCCAGCTCGGGGTTGATGATGGTCGGATCCACTACGTCGTAGCCGTGCATGGAGCCTGCGCGCGCCTTGAGAATCGGCGATGCATACAGGTGGCTGATGCCCAGACTGGCAAAGTACGGTACCAGTGGCACCGCATCATCGAGGGTAAAGTCTTTGTGAAACTGCAGACGTTGTGTGGCTCTCAATGGTTGTAAAGGGCGATTCATTGGTCACGCTCCGCAGCTTGCAGCCGGGATTGGGACAGCAATTCCAGTCGTCGAGCAGCATCTTCAGTATCAAGGAGTGAGGCGGCATCGCCGGGTAGGCGTCTGCGCCAGTTAGGGTGGCTGTCGATGGTGCCGGGCAGGTTGGCCTGCTCCTGAACGCCCAGCGCGTCTTCGATGGGCAGCAGCACCAGCGGCGCACGGGTGTGGCCCAGGTAGCGGATGCTGGCATCGATGATCTGCACCGGGTCTTCAGTGTTTTCATCGAAGCCGTCATTGCTCTGGCTCAAGGCCCGACGCAACGCGTTGTACTCACGCGCACGCTCTTCACGCCATTGCTGTTCGCTTTGCGCGTCCACATGCCCCAGTCGCGCGTTCCATTCGATGTCCAGTTCGCTGAGCCAGCCGGCCAGCGTCGGCAGGTCGTGGGTACTGGTGGTTGCCAGTGCCTCATCGGACCAATCCAGAATCGGCTTGAAGGAACCGTTGTTCTGTTCGAACAACAGCACGCGCATGCCCAGCATCTCGCGGGCGCTGAGTTTTTCGCTAAGGCCCTCAGGCACCGTGCCGAGGTCTTCGCCGAGCACGATCGCTTCATGACGCAGCGACTCCAGGCTCAGCAGACGCAGCATGTCGTCCAGCGGAAAATTCAGGTAAGCGCCTTCGCTGGGTGGCGAGCCTAGCGGTATCACCCAGAGGCGTTGCAGGCCCATCACATGGTCGATGCGCAGACCGCCTGCATGGGCAAAATTGGCGCGCAGCATTTCAATGAAAGCGCGGAAACCATTGCGCTTCAGGCCGTCGGGAGAAAACGCCGAGATGCCCCAGCTTTGGCCGGCGCGATTCAGGATGTCAGGCGGCGCGCCAACCGTGAGGGCCGACAACAGTTCGTCCTGACGGCTCCAGGCCTGGCTGCCGCCGCCATCGGCACCGACGGCCAGATCGGCGATCAGGCCGACGCGCATGCCACTGCTGCGTGCAGCGACCTGGGCACGCTCAAGACCGCGAGCAATGAGCCACTGGGTAAACGCATGAAAACTGATCTGCGGGCCATGTTCAGCTGCGAATGTCGACACTGCCGGGTTGCGGGGATCTTTCAGCTCATCGGGCCACTCGTGCCAGTTTTCGCTGATGTCCATGCCCTGACATTCGGCGCGCAAGGCTTCGAATCGGCAATGGTTTTCCAGCGCTTCGCCACCGCTGTGGCGGAAGCTGTTGAAGTCTTCGTGCAGAGGGTGCGAACCGGCGCTGAATGCTTCGTATAAGGCATGCAACGCTTTCCACTTGGCGGCAGCAGCGGCGGGCCAGTCGATCAGTGGCAGAGCCTCAAGGCGTTTCAGTTCCTCGGCAACGCCGGCGTCTTCGATTGCCTGACGCCAGGCCCGTTCGCCCAGAATGGCACCCGGCGAGGCGTAAAGGCTGTTGAGAAACAGTCGGCTGGAAGGCGAGTAAGGGCTGTAGCGATGCGGATCGCTGGAGAACATGGCATGAATCGGACTGATCGCCAGCGCATCGGCGCCTCGTTCGCCCGCTGAGCGGACCAGCGATTCCAGTGCCTGTGTATCACCGAAACCGCCATCACCTTCGCGCCGCAATCCGTACAGCTGGGCCGTGAGGCCCCATGCACGAGGCTTGCGTGTGTCGGTGGCCATGGACATGCTGAAACAGGTCTTGGGCGCGACGGCGATGGTCAGGTGTTGCCCCTCGATGTCCAGTTGCTGATAACCCGGCGGCGCGAGGGCGGGCAGCTCGGCGTTGGCAGTCAGTCTGGCGTCCAGTGACGAGCCGTCTTCCAGATGCAGGGTAAAGGGCGTCTCGGGCTTGAACCAGGCGAACAGGTCCAGCTTGCAGTCTTGATCGACAGTCAACAGCGGCGGTGCGCCGGCGCCCTCGCGGGCAGCCTGCAAGCGCTGCAGGCTGGCATCGATGGCTTCGCTGCCATCGGCCGGATAGCCCAGCGCTTCGAGAACCTTGCGCAACACATCGTGGCTGACAGTCTGTGGACGAGCGTTGGCATCGACCCAGTGCACCGACAGGCCTGCTTCGGTGGCAAGCCTTTCCAATTGCTCATTGCTCATCCTGTTCCTCCAGAACATCACGGCCTGTCAGGCTGACAATCGCCGTGTAAGGATTGAGGATGCCTTGATGTGAAAGTTCGGACGATTTTGGCTGCGTGGAGAAAATCACTCTCGCACCTTTCTGTTGCGAAGCGTTGACAGCTTTCTCGCTCAGGTTCAGGTCGATGCGCAGCACACTGCCGTCGCCCATGCGCCAGGAGGCGCTGACGGCATGATCCGCCAGAATCCTGGTGCCTATCGCGGTGGCACCGGGCAGGCGTGGAATGATTTCTTCCTTACGCAGGGCCAGCAATTGTTTGTAGAGCACCAGCCAGTTGCGATGATCCAGTCCTGCGTCCGTTTCCAGGTCCAGCGCTGCAAAAGCCGGGCGCGAGGCTTCGAAGGTTTTCGGATCATTGGGGTCGGGAATGTGTTCGCGACGTTCCGGATCGGCGAATGCGGCGAAATCGGCAAATTCGCTGCGTCGACCTTCGCGCACCAGATCCGCCAGTTCACCATGATGGCTGGTGAAGAACAGAAACGGCTCGCTGGCCGCCCATTCATCGCCCATGAACATCAGTGGAATCATTGGCGACAGCAGCAACAGGGCGGTGGCCGCCTTGAGTGCAGGGGCAGGGCAGAGTTGCGGCAGGCGTTCGCCGAGCGCGCGGTTACCGATCTGGTCATGGTTCTGCAGAAACAGCACGAAAGCGCTGGGCGGCAGATGGCCGCTGGGCTCACCGCGTGTGTGGCCGTGCCGGGTCTGTTCGCCCTGATACACGAAGCCTTCGCTCAACAGGCGGGCCAGCTTCTGTGTCGGCTCCTGTGCAAAATCCGAGTAGTAGGCGTCGGTTTCGCCGGTCAGCAGCACATGCAGCGTGTTATGCCCATCGTCATCCCACTGGGCGTCAAAACCCTTGTCGGCGAGCAGGCTGGCCTGGTTGAATTCGTTTTCCAGATTCAGCCACACGTGTCGACCTGGTTCGATCTGTTCACGTACACGTTCGGCGAATTCGGGCAGGAACGTTTCGTCGCGGATCGCGTGCACAGCGTCCATGCGCAGACCGTCAAAACGGTATTCGAGCAGCCACATCAGTGCGTTGTCGACGAAGTAGTCACGTACTTGCGGACGTCGGAAGTCGATGGCGTCGCCCCATGGCGTGTGCAGGTCGCTGCGGAAAAATTCCTTGGCGTAACTGCCCAGATAATTGCCATCCGGCCCGAAGTGGTTGTAGACGACGTCCAGAATGACCGCCAGACCGTGCCCGTGCGCCGTGTCGATCAGGTGCTTGAGCTGCTCGGGCGTGCCGTAGGAGGACTGCGGCGCATACGGCAGCACGCCGTCGTAGCCCCAGTTGCGGTCGCCGGGAAATTGCGCCAGAGGCATCAGTTCGATGGCAGTCACACCAAGGTCGGCCAGATGCTGCAAATGTTTTTCAACACCTGCATAGCCTCCCAACGCGCCGACGTGCAGTTCATAAATGACTGCTTCGTGCCAGGGGCGGCCATTCCAGTCGGTGTTTTTCCACTGGTAAGCAAGCGGGTCGACGACAACACTGTGTGAGTGAACGTCGTCAGCCTGAGCGCGGGAAGCGGGGTCGGGGACCTTGAGCTCCCCGTCGATGTTGAACTGGTATCGGGTGCCCGCCTTGCAGCGGGCCTCCAGAGCAAACCAGCCTTCAGGCTCTGAGGTCATGGCCAGTGACTGACCATCCTCCAGTTCAAGCGTGACCTCGTGGGCATCCGGTGCCCAGAGGGCAAACCGGGTGAGTTCGGGATTTACCAAAACGGCGCCGTGGCGCCAGCTGTTTTCTGTGCGCAGAGGCATCCATTGACCCCTTTTTCCTTAGTAGTGAATTGAAGCACCCGCATTTTTCTTCAACAGATCGCGATACAGTTCTGCGTAGGGCTCTACCGCTTGATGCCAGTTGAACGGGGCGGCCATGGCGCGGCAGCGCATGGCATTGAGTAACTCTGGGTGAGCGAATACCTGGAACGCGCGGTTCAGGGCTTCGGTGTAGCTTTCCACGGTCGATTCGTTGAACAGGAAACCTGTCACGCCGTCTTCGATGGTGTCTGCCAGACCGCCTGTGTTGCGGGCCACCGGCAGCGAACCGAAGCGCTGGGCGTACATTTGGCTCAGGCCGCAAGGCTCGTAACGGGAAGGCATGAGCAAGAAGTCACTGCCTGCGAACATGCGTCGGGCGTCGGTTTCGTTGAAGCCGATACGCACACCGATGCGACCAGGAAAGCGCGTTGCGAGCGCACGCATGGCGTCTTCTTCTTCAGGCTCACCGCGACCGATGATTGCAATCTGGCCGCCGTTGTTGACGATGTGCTCGGCCACGCCGATCGTCAGGTCCAGGCCTTTCTGGTACACGAGGCGCGAGACGACTGCGAACAGCGGGCCGGTCGAAGCGTCGAGGTCGAACAGTTCACGGACGTAGTCGGCGTTGATCTCTTTGCGCAGCCATTCATTGGGTGCGAAGTGGCAGATCAGGTGTTCGTCGGTGGAAGCGTCCCAGCTGGCGTCGATGCCGTTGGGAATGCCGCTCAGCTGACCCTTCTCGGCCTTGCTCTGCAGGAAACCTTCCAGGCCGCAGCCGAATTCGGGTGTAGTGATCTCCCTGGCATAGGTCGCGCTGACCGTCGTGATGTGGTTCGCGTACGCCATGCCCGCCTTGATGAACGACAGCTTGCCGTAGAATTCCATGCCTTCGGCCTGAAGGGCTTCGTCAGGGATACCGAGCTCGCGGCTTGAACCGGTGCTTACAGTGCCCTGGTAGGCCAGGTTGTGAATGGTGAAGATGCTGGGCGTGGTCTGGCCGCGCCATTTCATGTAGGCAGGGGCCAGGCCGGCAGGCCAGTCGTGGGCGTGAACCAGCTCGGGGCACCACTGGGTTTTCACTGCGCCTGCTGCGAAATCTGCAGCGGCAAGACCCAGGCGCGCAAAGCGGATGTGGTTGTCGGACCAGTCACGGCCGTGGCGATCGGCGTAAGGCGTGCCTTCACGCTCATACAGCTCAGGGCAGATCAGGACATAAATGACCAGACCGTCCTTCATGTCCATCCGCCCGACCTTGCACGCAGGCAGCCCGGCATGGCCGCCCAGCTGGCTGATGATATGAATAGGGTTGCCGCTATTGATCACTTGCGGGTAGCCGGGTATCAGCACGCGGACATCGTGCAGGTGACGCATGGCTCGCGGCAAGGCAGCAGACACATCGCCCAAACCCCCGGTTTTCACCAGGTCAGCCAGTTCTGAAGTCACAAACAGGACTTTGCGTTTGTTGACCTGGGAAAGTGTGGGCTGTGAAGTCGAAGTCGGCAGTTGCAGCAGTGGAACGCTCGTCGTAGCGAAAACCGGCAGATGAGTCAGCTCGCTGGCCGGCTGATTAAAACTCTCTCCCTTCTGGGTTTTGACAGCGGCGCTAATCATCGTTTTCTCCCGTTAAAACAGTGTTGGTGCATCACATGATTTTTATTGGCCATTTCCTATGGCCGGGTACGTGCACCTGCACTACGCAAAAACAGTACCGACTTGGACTATACATAGCAGCGATGCAACGTGATGGAGGCATTGCGGGCAATAAGCCAACAGCATAGGCGCTCTATTCACCTGACCCGGCGCTTTTGGAGAAGTTTCGAGTATTTTACCGGCGGTCGTCTGGAGCAGGGCTTGGCGGCCTGTTTGCGGGCATCGCCGGTGCAATGCCTGCGCTTTTTCAGGGCGGCGTTCGACGAACTTATCGGGTGATGACCGGCCGTCGGATTGTTCGACAATCAACGGGATCCCATTCGTTTCGTGAAAAATGCCGAGGCCTTTTCTGCTTTTTTCGGCTGAATGGATGTGCGCTGCCTTTTCCAGGTGCAGGCAATGGTCAATTCACGAGCACCAGAAGAAACTTCCTACATCTGTGCTGGAACATTTTGGAGCAGGGCGGGATAGAATCACGGTCCTTTGGCCTGCCATTGATTGCGCAGGCCTCATCGTAAACGCTGTATGAAGACTCATTGGTTGACGGGGATGGAAATGGAAGGCCCAGAGGTGTTGGTACTGCAGGCGAGTTACACCAATCCGGTACACGCAGCTGCGATCGGGTTCGTCTTGAACGAATATGCGCTGGATGCCATGGGTACGGGCAAGCCGTTGTCGAGCGATACGCGCCAGCAACTGGCGATCGAACTGGCCAAGCGGCCTCATGCATTCAGCGTTCTGGCATTCATCGCCGGTGAGCCTGTTGGGCTGGTGAATTGCTTCGAAGGCTTTTCCACCTTTGCCTGTCGTCCCCTGGTCAATATCCACGACGTCGCGGTCATTGCCGAACACCGCGGTAAAGGCATCAGTCAGAAAATGCTCGCCAAGGTCGAAGAAATTGCGCGCCAGCGCGGGTGCTGCAAGCTGACGCTCGAGGTGCTGGAAGGCAACGATGTCGCGCAGGCAGCGTATCGCAAGGTCGGTTTTGACAGCTATCAGCTGAACCCGGAAATGGGCCGCGCCATGTTCTGGCAAAAGACGCTGTAATCGTGGCGACGCTGCCAGATCAGGGCCTCGTACGGCGTTCTGAGGCTGTGGCAGTGTTTCTGGCGTTGCGAAATGTGTCTGGCCCGCGAAACCGAACTGGCGCAAAATGCGCGCACTGTCTGATCCGGAAAAGCTTGCGGGACCGTTGATTAAGGCTGCTTGCTGGCGTAGTCGAAGAGGAAAGGCGGGGAGGCGATCAGGCGGGCAAGCCAGCGGATCGGGCTTGCCTCGGGGCGGTCATGGCGCAGGGGGTGAATCTTCAGAGTTGTAGAGCTGTACCGGAAGAAGTCAGCTGGGTTTGCTGAAGCATCATGCTCAGATGAGCGACCTTCTTCTGCAGTTGCTCACGTTCTTCTTTCAACGCACGCAGTTCGTCGCGGCGGATTGTCACATACAGGGTTTGTGGTGCCAGTGCTGGTAGTACAGTGCCCATTGCTCACCTCGCAAATGGTGGATTCAACCTGGAAAGGTCCGTGGCAATGACTATCAATCCCTGAGTGGCCGCTGCTAACCTCTCTATCGGCACAGATTCTGATTTCTTTTGCGTTAAATTGGAACTTTTTTATTTTTCATGGTCGCGAACGTTTATCGATCGCGACAAAATGCACTCACTGGCAGCACCGCTGTTGTCATCTCCCTCAGGGGAACCGACGTTCTGTCTCGCTTGACTAACCAGCATGCTCACTGACTGTTGAAGCGCTGGACGACAAGTGAGGCCCCTTTTACGAGTTTAGGAGCAACTTCATGCAACTTGGGATTATTGGACTGGGCCGCATGGGCGGCAATATCGCACGGCGTTTGATGCTCGATGGTCACACCACCGTGGTGTATGACCGTGACGAAGCATCACGCAGCGCCCTGGCCAATGAAGGCTCGACGCCAGCGGCCGATCTGGCCGAACTGGTGGGTGCCCTGCAGGCGCCGCGTGCAATCTGGGTCATGCTGCCAGCGGGCGCACCGACCGAGGACACGATTCAGATCCTGAGCCAGTTGCTTGAGCCCGATGACGTGATCATCGACGGCGGCAACACGTTCTATAAGGACGACATCCGTCGTGCGCAGGAACTCACCGACAAGGGCCTGCACTACGTGGACGTTGGTACGTCCGGTGGTGTCTGGGGGCTGGAGCGCGGTTACTGCATGATGATCGGTGGCGAGAAAGCGATCGTTGATCGTCTCGACCCGCTGTTCGCCACGCTGGCGCCCGGCATGGGCGATATCCCGCGCACCAAGGATCGCAACTCGACTGATCATCGTGCCGAGCATGGCTATATCCACGCCGGCCCCGCTGGCTCAGGCCACTTCGTGAAGATGATCCACAACGGCATCGAGTACGGAATGATGCAGGCCTTCGCGGAAGGCTTCGATCTGCTCAAGCAGAAGAACTCGGAGCATCTGCCAGCCGAACAGCGCTTTGACCTGAACACTGCAGACATCGCTGAAGTGTGGCGTCGAGGCAGCGTCGTCTCGTCCTGGTTGCTGGACCTGACCGCCGACGCACTGGCCACCGATCCACAGCTGGATGCGTTCTCCGGCTCGGTTGCCGACAGCGGTGAAGGCCGCTGGACCATTGAGGCCGCGATCGAGCAGGCTGTTCCGGTTCCTGTACTGTCCAGCGCGCTGTTCGCACGCTTCCGCTCCCGCCAGACCAGCTCCTACGCTGACAAGATGCTGTCGGCCATGCGCTTTGGTTTCGGTGGTCACAAGGAACCCAAGTAATGGGCCTGTCACGCGGCACACCCGAGCAAAAAGCCGAAGTCGCACCGCCAACAACGCTGTTTCTGTTCGGTGCGCACGGGGACCTTGTCAAACGCCTGCTGATGCCGGCGCTCTACAATCTGGCGCGTGACGGTCTGGTTGACTCAGGCCTGCACATTGTCGGTGTCGATCACAACGCGATCAGCGACGCCGATTTTGCCAAGAAGCTTGAAAACTTCATTCGTGACGAATCTGCCGCGAAGGTCTCCGAGTCGGGCAAGGATCCTCTGGACCCTGAATTGTGGGGCAAGCTTGCCGAGCGAATCAGTTATGTGCAGGGCGACTTCCTGGATGACTCCACTTACCGGGACATCGAAAGCAAGATAAAGAGCACCGGCTCTGCCAACGCGGTGTTCTATCTCGCGACGGCACCGCGCTTCTTCAGTGAAGTGGCGGCGCGTCTGGGCTCGTCCGGTCTGTTGAAGGAAACCGAAGGCGGATTTCGTCGCGTGGTGATCGAGAAGCCTTTCGGCTCCGATCTGGCCAGTGCGGTGGAGTTGAACAATTGCCTGCTCAAGGTAATGAGCGAAAAGCAGATTTATCGCATCGATCATTACCTGGGCAAGGAAACGGTGCAGAACATTCTGGTCAGCCGTTTCTCCAACGGGCTGTTCGAGTCGTTCTGGAACAACCATTACATTGACCATGTGCAGATCACCGCTGCGGAAACAGTTGGCGTTGAAACCCGTGGCAGCTTCTACGAGAACACCGGTGCCCTGCGCGACATGGTGCCCAATCATCTGTTTCAGCTGCTGGCGATGGTTGCCATGGAGCCACCGGCTGCCTTTGGTGCCGATGCCGTGCGCGGCGAAAAGGCCAAGGTGGTAGGGGCGATTCGTCCCTGGAGCGAAGAAGAGGCATTGGCCAATTCGGTACGTGGTCAGTACGCGGAAGGCGAGATGTCCGGCCGCAAGGTGCCCGGTTATCGTCAGGAAGATCGCGTTGCAGCCGACAGCACCACGGAAACCTTCGTGGCGCTCAAGGTCATGGTCGACAACTGGCGCTGGGTGGGCGTGCCGTTCTACCTGCGCACCGGCAAGCGCATGAGCGCGCGCAGTACCGAGATCGCCATCTGCTTCAAGCCCGCGCCCTATGCGCAGTTCCGCGATACCGAGGTGGATCGGCTCAAGCCGAACTATCTGCGCATCCAGATTCAGCCAAACGAAGGCATGTGGTTCGATCTGTTCGCCAAGCGCCCCGGCCCGACGCTGGAGATGGAAGACATCGAGCTTGGTTTTGCCTACAAGGACTTCTTCGAGATGCAGCCGTCGACCGGCTATGAAACGCTGATCTACGACTGCCTGACCGGGGATCAGACGCTGTTCCAGCGTGCTGACAATATCGAAAACGGCTGGCGCGCCGTGCAGCCGTTTCTCGATGCCTGGGCCAAAAAGCCCGAGGTCACGCTGTACGAGGCCGGCAGGGATGGTCCTGAAGTTGGTGACGAGTTGTTGAGCCGGGACGGCCGTGAATGGCGGGAACTCAATGTCTGAACACGCTGATGTGTCTGTGTCTGAACGGTCCGTACGTTTTCTGCTTTCCGATATCGATGGTACGTTACTGCGCCCCGATCACAGCCTGAGTCAGGCCAACATCGACGCCGTGCGTGATCTGCAACTGGCAGGTGTCCATTTCACCCTGGCTAGCAGTCGACCGCCGCGTGCGATGCGTGAAGTGATCGAGGCACTTGGCATTGAGCTGCCAACAGTCGCGTTCAACGGCGGGACCATTACCCACGCTGATGGCCGCCTGCTGGCAGCGCACCGCATCGACCCGTCGGCAGTACGCACCTGCCTTGATCTCTTTGCGACCCAGAAAGTCTCGATCTGGGTGTTCGCCGATGACGACTGGCTGCTGCTCGATCCCGAAGGTGACTACGTCGATCATGAGCGCGATGCGCTGGGCTATGAGCCGGTTCGGGTGAGCAGCTTCGAGCCCTATCTGGATCGTGTCGACAAGATTGTCGCCGCGAGCAAGGACTTCGAACTGCTGAAGACGCTTGAAACACGTCTGAATCCACTCATCGACGGGCTGGCGCTGGCGGCGCGTTCGCAGCGTTATTACCTGGATGTCACGGCGCTGGAAGCCAACAAGGGCTCCGCGCTGGTTGCTCTGGCCGACTACCTGGGTGTCGACCTCGCTCACACGGCAGCCATCGGCGACGGCGGCAACGACGTGGCGATGTTTCACAAGGCTGGTGTTTCGATTGCGATGGGGCAGGGCGAGGCCAGTGTGCTGGGTCAGGCTGACCATGTCACTGGCAGCAATGTCGAGGATGGTGTCGCAACCGCGATCAGGCGTTACATTCTGGGCTGACAACGTCGCTGCCCGCTGGGGCGGCGATGCTGTATCTCACCTGTCTGTATTTCTTGTCTGTATCTCCCTTGTCTGTATTTAACTTGCGTGGGCTTCACAAGAGCGGGTATTCATGACGGCAACTGTTCATAAATCAGAGCATTACGAATGGCCGCATTGATTGAAGACTACGCACTGCTGGGAAATTGTCAGACTGCCGCGCTGGTTTCACGCGATGGGTCGCTGGACTGGCTGTGTTTCCCGCGTTTCGATTCTCCTTCCTGCTTCTCGGCCTTGCTGGGCGACAGCGACCATGGCCGCTGGAAGATCGCGCCACATGCAGAAATCGTATCCGTCGAGCGGCGCTACCGCGACGGCACGCTGATTCTGGAAACCGTGTTCGAAACCCGTGAGGGTCGGGCAATGCTGGTCGATTTCATGCCCATGAACACGTCCGGACATGTCGTGCGCAACGTGGTCGGTCTGTCCGGAGAGGTCGCGTTCGACATGGATCTGGCCATTCGCTTCGATTACGGCAGCAGCGTGCCCTGGGTCGAGAAGAAGGATCCGCACACGCTGACTGCTGTCGCAGGGCCGGAAATGCTCGTGTTGCGCAGTCCGGTACCGCTGCTCCCTCAGGATCATCACACCGCCAGCCACTTCAAGGTCGTCGAGGGCGAAAGCAAGGTATTCACCCTGGCGTACCAGGCGTCTTATCTGCCGGTTCAGGCGAGCATCGATGCGGTGCACGCGCAGGAAGAAACCGAGCGCTACTGGCGCGAGTTTTCGGATCGCTGTCCCGACGTCGGTCCGTGGACCGATCAGGTCAAACGCTCGCTGATCACGCTCAAGGCGATGACCTTCGCCCCGACTGGCGGAATCGTGGCTGCCGTCACGACCTCGCTGCCCGAGCAACTGGGTGGTGAACGCAACTGGGATTACCGCTATTGCTGGCTGCGGGATGCGACCATGACCCTGCTGGCCTTCATGAACCTGGGCTATTTTGAGGAAGCCACGGCATGGCGCAACTGGCTGCTGCGCTCGGTGGCGGGGAATCCTGAACAGATTCAGATCATGTATGGCGTAGGCGGTGAGCGACGCCTGGCCGAATATGAACTGCCCTGGCTGAGCGGCTATGAAGGTTCGCAACCGGTGCGCATAGGCAACGGCGCTGCCACGCAGGTTCAGCTGGATGTGTATGGCGAAGTGGCTGATGCCATGATTCAGGCGCTCAAGGGCGGCATGCCACCTCATCCGCGCAGCGTCGCGATCTCCAAAGTGGTCATGCCGTTTCTGGAAAAGGTCTGGCATCAACCGGACGCCGGGATCTGGGAGATCCGCTCCGAGCCTCGACATTTCACCCACTCCAAAGTCATGGCCTGGGTCGCGTTCGACCGTAACGCCACGCAGATCGCTCAGGCGGCCGAGAGCGACGAAGACCGCGCGCTGGCCAGGCATTACCGGCACGTGGCTGATGAAATCCACGCCGACGTCTGCAATAACGGCTTCGATGCGCAACTGAACAGTTTCGTGCAGACCTACGGTGCCAAAGAGGTCGATGCCAGTCTGCTGCAGATTGTGCTGACCGGTTTTCTGCCTGCCGATGATCCACGTGTGATCGGCACAGTGGCCGAGATCGAGCGCACGTTGATGCAGGATGGTCTGTTGCTGCGCTACGACGGCGAGCGGAGTGTCGATGGCGTGTCGGGCAGCGAGGGCACGTTTCTGGTCTGTTCGTTCTGGCTGGCCGATGCCTATGTGTTACTGGGCAGGGCGGACGAAGCGGCGGCCTTGTTTGGCAGGCTTTGCGACCTGTGCAATGACGTCGGCCTGCTGGCCGAGCAATACGACCCGAAGGCTGGGCGTATGCTCGGGAATTTCCCGCAGGCGTTCAGTCACATCGGCATCATCAATACCGCGTTGAACCTTCACAGGACGGTGTGTCCTGCAAGGGCGCGTACTTCCGGCGGGATAGACGGCTGCGTCTGATTATCACGGCAGAAGCGTCAGCCAGCCTTGCGAAAGGTCAGGTTGATGCGCTGCTCGCCAAGCTGGGGATGCACGGCTGGCTTGACGGGCAGTATCCCGTGGAAGCGCAGTCGGTCTTCGCCGCCCCAGACCACCACATCGCCATGAAACAGCGAGATGCGCTCAGGCCTGTCGCTGCGCTGCAGGCCGCCGAACTGGAATATGGCGGGGATACCCAGTGATACCGACACGACCGGCCAGCGGTGGTCGTGTTCGTCCTTGTCCTGATGCAGGGACATCTTCGCACCGGGAACGTAGCGATTGATCAGGCAGGCATCGGGCACAAAGTCAGCGAAGCCGGCCTTCTGCGCGGCGTCTTGAGCCAGTTCCAGAAAGATGTAAGGCATTGAGGGCCAGGGCTGGCCGGTTTGCGGGTTTGTGTGGCTGTAGCGATAACCGTGAGGATCGGTAATCCAGCCCAGCGAGCCGCAACTGCTCAGCGCCGCTGACATGGTGTGGCCGCCAGGCGTGACCATGTGTCTGAATGGCGCATCGGACAGCGTTTCATTCAGTGCGGGCAATAATTGTTCGATGAGCGGCAGGGCAAGGCCGCGAAACAGCCATGACTGGGGACCTATCTGCAGGGTAGACGCGGGCTGGGGCTCTTCACCGGCAAACAGATCGAAGGTAGCGGAAAGGTCGGTCTTGCGCTGCATGATCGGATTCAATACCTGCTACGGTCTACAGGGCCTTGCTGACTTTCACGTCGCTGATCTGGTCGTCGCCCTGGCCATGCATCTTTTCCAGCGCAGCGCGTGCTTCTTCGACGGATGCAGACTGCAACTGGGCGAATTCAAAGCGGCGCTCGCCGTTGAGTTTGTAACTGACGGCGTATTTGGTGGTGCGAGCGGGACTGTTCATGGCGATTCCTTGTATCGGCGTATCAGCGCAGGCTGGAGGTCGAGCGACGTACGATCTTGATGGAATGGGTGAAGGCCGGTTTACGACCCGGATTGGCATCCGGCTTGCGTCCGGTGGTGTCGATGGTGATGTTCCAGAAACCGGTGCTTGGCGCTGCGATCTTGGCCGGAAACGTATCGAACGCACCGCCGTGATACGTGTGACGACCGCCGTTCTTGAAGGCGCGGAAATTGGCGTCGTTCATCAGGCGGATGTTACAGAGCTGTGAGCACTGGATGACGACCAGATCGTCCTCGTTCAGGTGCTCACGCTGGTGTACGAATTTCATGTAAAACTCCGGGGAAAATGGCTTTTTCTGAAAAATCAAAACGATAGCATGCGGCGTAGGCCAATTGACGCCGAAGGGCGGTTAATTGTGCTCTTTATGGACAAAAAAGCGCTTCTCGGGAATTTAATCGGGCCCTTGCTGGTCGTACCACCTTTATTTGGAGGATTGTATGAAACTGGCAGTTGTAATCCTGGCACTGGCAATGACTGGCTGCGCGACGGTGAATGACATCGAGCATACGCCTGCCACCATGAGCGTGATCTCGGGCAAGAACCCTCAGGAGTACGCAGACTGTTTCATCGAGAAGATCAGCAGCAGTCGCTCGACGCCTTCTGTAGAGCCTCATCGTGAAGGACTGCGCTTGATTGTCGCGCAGAAAATGAGCAAGTCACCGACCGCCGTGATTGACGTTGAAACCCGCTCGGGAGGCAGTTCGATCAAGGTCTATGAGCGTCTGGCCAATGTGCCGATCCGCTTTCGCGACGTTCAGCATGCTGCAGAGGCCTGCATATCGGGTTGATAGAGGCCGCCCGCCGAGCCTGAAGCCGAGGCGGGCTGAATCAACGGCTTACTTGCAGACGACCAGAACGCTGCGGCTTTTGTAATTGCCGACATCCACGCCCAGGGTCTTCTCGCTTTCTGCTGGCTGTGGCGTGCCGTCGGTGCCGACGATCTCGTAACCGGTGCCTGCGCACGAGGCGTCGGCTTTCTCATAACAGCTCGCCCAGGACATGGCTTCGCCCGAGCAGTCGATGCTCAGCCCCTGCTTGCCGTTTTTCAGATAGGTGTTGGACGCGGTGGCACAGCCGGTGAGGCCCAGTACGGCAATAATGGACAAAAGTCTGATCATGTTTTTCGCTTCAGAAGAATAAGGCCAGCGGACTGGCGGATGCGGTGTTTGGACTGGCGAGCGGTGCCATCGTTCCGCCATGTTTCAAGGATAAATACAGTGCGTCACTTTTCTGCCATCCCGCTGGAAGCCGCTTCGTCAGGAGCTGATGAGTGACCGATGGATTCATTTATCGGACGCACATATCTCGGCTACGCTTGGGCAGATCATGGTCTGCATGCATCGTCGGTAAACTGGCGCTGTGTGGTCTGGGCACGCAGTTCAATGCAAACGCCATGCCTGCGCAAGGGCTCGGCAGGTTGTGTTCGATGGTCGCTATATAAGCGTTTTTGCGGAACTATCTGCGCTCATGTGCCTCTACCATGACATCCTACGGCCTGTGGCGGGCATTGTAAGGTGACTGCCGCCTGATTAGACTGCGCCGTTAACACCAACAGCCCTTATCAAGGACTTTTATGATCAAGAAATGCTTGTTCCCAGCAGCCGGTTACGGCACTCGCTTTTTGCCAGCGACAAAGGCCATGCCCAAGGAAATGCTGCCGGTGGTCAACAAGCCACTGATCCAATACGGTGTAGAAGAGGCTCTCGCTGCGGGCCTCAGCCAGATTTCCATCGTAACCGGTCGCGGCAAGCGCGCGCTGGAAGACCACTTCGATATCAGCTACGAGCTTGAGCACCAGATCAAGGGCACCGACAAGGAAAAATACTTGGTTGGTATCCGTAAACTGATCGACGAGTGCAGCTTCTCCTACACCCGTCAGACCGAAATGAAAGGCCTGGGTCATGCCATCCTGAGTGGTCGTCCACTGATCGGCAACGAAGCATTTGCCGTGGTTCTGGCGGATGACCTGTGTGTCAACCTGGACGGCGACGGTGTTTTGGCTCAGATGGTCAAGCTGCACAACCATTATGGCTGCTCGATCATCGCGATTCAGGAAGTCGATCCTAACGAGACCAACAAATACGGTGTTATCGCGGGCGACGAGATCAAGCCAGGCCTGTTCCGTGTCACCGACATGGTCGAGAAGCCGAAGCCTGAAGATGCGCCTTCCAACATGGCCATCATCGGTCGTTACATCCTGACCCCGGACATTTTCGAGAAGATCGAACAGACCGAGCCAGGGAAGGGTGGCGAAATCCAGATCACTGACGCGCTGATGAAGCAGGCTGCGGAAGGCAATGTTCTGGCCTACAAATTCAAGGGCCAGCGTTTTGACTGCGGCGGCGCCGAAGGTTACATCGAAGCAACCAACTTCTGCTTCGAGCACTTCTACAAGACTGGCAAGGCTTACTGATTCATCTGCCTGCCGTGTTTCAAGTCAAGGCCACCTTCGGGTGGCTTTGTCATTTCTGACTGGCCGCCAAGCGGTTATGCTGTGCCCCTGCTAAGGAGACATTGATGGCTTACGATTTCGATCTGTTTGTAATTGGCGCGGGTTCAGGTGGCGTCAGGGCGGCACGTTTTGCTGCCGGTTTTGGTGCGAAGGTGGCGGTTGCCGAAAGCCGTTATCTGGGCGGGACCTGTGTCAACGTCGGGTGCGTGCCCAAAAAGCTGATGGTCTACAGCTCGCATTTCTCCGAAGATTTCGAGCACGCCAAAGGCTTTGGCTGGTCACTGGGCAAAGCGAGTTTCGACTGGCCGACCCTGATCGCCAACAAGGATCGCGAGATCAACCGCCTCAACGGCATCTACCGCAAGTTGCTGGTCGACAGCGGCGTCACGCTGCATGAAGGTCACGCAAAGATCGTGGGGGCGCAGAAGGTCGAGATCAACGGCCAGATCTACAGCGCCGAGCGTATTCTGATTGCAACCGGCGGCTGGCCGCTGATTCCTGATGTGCCTGGTCGCGAGCATGCCATTTCGTCGAATGAAGCTTTCTTCCTCAAGGAATTGCCGAAGCGCATCGTGGTGGTGGGCGGCGGTTACATTGCGGTCGAGTTCGCCTCCATCTTCAACGGCCTGGGCGCGGACACTACGCTGGTCTACCGGGGCGAGATGTTCCTGCGTGGGTTCGACGGCAGCGTACGCACACACCTGCATGAAGAGTTGCTCAAGCGTCACATGGATATCCGTTTCAACAGCGACATCGAGCGCATCGACAAGCAGGCTGATGGCACGCTGAAGTTGAGCATGAAAGGCGGTGGCACGTTGGAAACCGACTGTGTGTTCTACGCCACGGGCCGTCGTCCGATGCTCGACAACCTAGGGCTGGACAGTGTCAATGTCAAACTCGACAAGCACGGCTATATTGAAGTCGACGAAAACTACCAGAGCAGCGAGCCATCCATTCTGGCGATCGGCGATGTCATTGGGGGTGTGCAGCTGACTCCGGTCGCGCTGGCCGAAGGCATGGCGCTGGCCCGGCGCCTGTTCAAGCCGGAGCAATACCGTCCGGTGGATTACAACCATATCCCGACGGCGGTGTTCAGCCTGCCCAACATCGGTACGGTGGGTCTCACCGAAGAGGCGGCGATCAAGGAGGGTCATGAGGTGCAGATCTTCGAAAGCCGTTTCCGGCCGATGAAGCTCACGCTGACCGACGATCAGGAGCGCACCCTGATGAAGCTGGTGGTCGATGCCAAAACCGACCGCGTGCTGGGTTGCCATATGGTGGGGCCGGATGCTGGCGAAATCGTGCAGAGTCTGGCGATTGCGATCAAGGCGGGCGCGACCAAGCAGGTGTTTGACGACACCATTGGTGTGCATCCGACCGCTGCAGAAGAGTTTGTCACCATGCGTACACCGGTCAAACGCTAGATCAGGCAATGTCCGGGATTCAGGATGAATCCCGGAGTGACAGAGATCAAAGGAAGGACCCCTCCAATGAACAGGCAAAAACCGACGTCCGTGATGCCTTTGCATTCGACCGGTCACGAACAGGGCTCTATGCAGCAGATCGATGTGCTGCGTGAGAGCGAGCGTCAATTCAGATTACTCGCCGACAACATGAGCCAGCTGGCCTGGACGGCTGATCCCCGGGGCCATGTTCAGTGGTACAACGAACGCTGGTATCTGTATACCGGTTCTTCGCTTGAGGCAATGCGGGCGCTGGGCTGGCGTTCCGTTCTTCATCCCGAGCATCGCGAGCGCGTTATGGCCCGTCTGCAATACTGCTTTGCGACAGGCTCCATCTGGGAAGACACCTTTGCATTGCGTTCCAGAGACGGCGCTTTCAGCTGGTTCCTTTCGCGGGCATCGCCAATGCGCGACGAGCAGGGTCACATCACTTACTGGCTGGGCACTCACACCGATATCACCGCTCAGGTACGGGCCGAAGAAGCGCTGCGCGAGCTGAACGAAAATCTGGAGCAGCGGGTTGCCGAGCGGACTCAGGAACTGGCGCGTGCCAATGAGCTGTTGCAGATCGAGATCAGCGAACGGGCGCAGGCCGAAGAGGTGTTGCGTCACGCACAGAAGATGGATGCCGTCGGCCAATTGACTGGCGGCATTGCTCACGACTTCAACAATATGCTGACGGGCGTGCTGGGTGCGCTGGATTTCATCAGGCGCCGGGTTGCAGCGGGTCGTCTCGATGATGTCGAGCGCTACGTCAATGCTGCGATTGCGTCCGCCAATCGCGCCGGAGCGCTGACCCAGCGGTTGCTGACGTTCGCCAGGCGTCAGGCGCTCAATACCTGTGCGGTCGATGTCAATCGGATGGTTCGCTCCATGCAGGAACTGCTGCAGGGCACGTTATCCGACCGAATCTTCCTGTATTTCGAATTCGATGAGGCTTTGCGGTTGATCCGCACCGATGAGCATCAGTTGGAAAACGCCTTGTTGAATCTGGTCATCAATGCGCGCGATGCAATGCCGGGCGGCGGTCGGTTGCAGGTGCTGACTCGGGCCGTAACCATCAGTAAGCCGCAGGGTGCGCTGCCACCGGGCGAGTACGTTGTCCTCAGTGTCGCGGATGAAGGCTGCGGTATCAGTCAGAAGGTGATCGATAAGGTGTTCGATCCGTTTTTCACCACCAAGCCTGTCGGCCAGGGGACTGGGCTGGGATTGTCGATGGTCTACGGCTTCATCAAGCAGACCGGCGGGCATGTGCAGATCGAAAGCGTTGAAGGGCAGGGTACGCGAGTGGATTTGTATCTGCCCTGTGAAACGGACTCACTGAACTGAACGTCCTCTCATGCCTCAGGGTGCTATCGGTTTCTTCCGGGTCGAACTGACCTTGGGAGATGGCTCGCCCGCAGCTTTCAGGGCGTCCAGTGCCACTTCCTTTTTGATCAGCAGCAGTTCCAGCACCCGGTTCTGCTGCTGAGCATCTTTCAGGCCTTGCTTGAGGTCTACACTGTCTTCCTGGAGGTTTCGTACCTTTTCTTCCAGCAGGGCGCATTGGGTCTGACCTTGCTGGTGTTCCCTCATGGATGCTGCGGCTTGAGCGCTGGCCTTGTCCGTCAGGTCCTTCTGAATATTCAGGTCGCGCTGTGTGCTGCGGGCTTCTGCCAGCAATCGTTCGTTGTCGCGGTTCAGGCGCGTGATGTCTTCCTGGCGAATGCTCAGGCTCTGCTGTGCCTGCCGCAATTCCATCTGCAGCTGCTGCACCTGGCCTTCATGGCGTTGCTGCTCGTGCTCGCGCTGCTCCCGGATCGAATTGCGATAGTGCTCCAGCGCGTCGCGGGCGTGCTGATGCTTTTCTTCAAGGGAGCGGATCTGCTCATTCTTGTCCAGCAGGCGGGAATCCAGGTCCGAGTTGGCTTGAGTCAGTCGGGTGTTTTCGCTTCGCGCGGTCAGCAGGGTTTCCTGCAAGTCGAGCAGGGCAGTGGCTTGTCGCTCCAGCGTCTGATCCTTCTGCTGGATCTGCTCACACAGATCTTCCGTTTTCTTCTGCGCCGCCGAGAGCGCTTCCTGCAAGGTTGCGCACTTGGCGGCGTGGTCCACGCATAGCAGGTCAATGCGTTCCTGCGCCTGTCCCTGCAACCGGTCGGCAAGATTGGCAACTAGCTCTGTCAGCTCTTCATTGATATCGGGCGCAGGTGAATGGGCGGCTTCAAGCTCCTTCAAATACCGATAGATGGTGGTTTTCGACCCGGTATTGCCCATTTCGATACGTACTGCATCAATGCTGGGGTTTTCACCGCGGGCGAGCAGGGCGGACCTTGCCTTGAGCACCAATGCCTTGTTTACGCCGCCCCGTGCCATGTTCGCTCCTACGATTTCGTACTGTGGTATGTACCCTGTATTTACATACTATATAGATTAAGAAATAACGTCATTATGAGAATTCAATGGCACGGGATATTGGCGTATTATCCCGTGTCAGACGCCCTGGACGATGATTTGCGCTCCCGGCCGGTACACCTACGCAGGTTTTGCTCATGAATGATGTCGATCGTTATCTGGAAGCGGCCACCCGAGACAACACGCGCCGCAGCTATCGGGCTGCCATCGAACACTTCGAGGTGACGTGGGGCGGATTTCTGCCGGCGACCAGCGAGAGCGTGGCGCGGTATCTGGCGCAGTACGCGGGTGAGCTGTCGGTCAATACCTTGAAGTCGCGCCTGTCGGCGTTGTCTCAGTGGCATTCCAGCCAGGGGTTCGTCGATCCGACGCGCTCACCTGTCGTGCGCAAGGTGCTCAAAGGCATTCGCGCCCTGCATCCGGCGCAGGAAAAGCAGGCCGAGCCCTTGCAGTTGCATGATCTGGAGCGGGTTGTCACTTGCCTTGAGGCCGAAGCGCTTCAGGCGCAGGCCCGTAACGATCAGCCCGCACTGTTGCGCTGTCGACGGGACACGGCGTTGATCCTGCTGGGCTTCTGGCGGGGATTTCGCAGCGACGAGCTGTGTCGTCTGCAGGTTCAGGATGTCAAGGCGATTTCCGGCGCGGGCATCAGCCTTTATCTGCCCCGTAGCAAGGGTGATCGGGAAAACGCAGGCAGGACCTATCAGACGCCGGCCTTGGAGCGACTGTGTCCGGTTCAGGCTTATATAGACTGGATCAACTGTTCGGCACTGGTGCGCGGCCCGGTATTCCGGGCCGTGGATCGCTGGGGCAATCTGGGCGAGGAGGGGCTGCACGCCAACAGCATCATTCCTGTGTTGCGTCAGGCGCTGAGCCGCGCCGGGATTGCCGCGGAGCAGTACACGAGCCACTCGCTGCGTCGTGGTTTCGCGAGCTGGGCGCACCGTAGCGGCTGGGACCTCAAGTCACTGATGGCCTATGTGGGCTGGAGGGACATGAAGTCCGCGATGCGTTACATTGAGGCCGCACCATTTTTGAGCTCTCCCGAGAGCGAGAGCGGCCTGAAGGTTTCTTCTATTGATAAGCCGCTTCCATAGCGAAAAGCAATCAGTGACATCAGGTTTGCCAATGAGCCTTTGTCATCGATCATGCGTAAGCTTCACTTCATCGAAATCACAACCCATCAGGAGATATACCGATGCCTATCATCAACAGCCAGGTAAAACCGTTCAAGGCAACTGCTTACAAGAACGGCTCTTTCGTTGACGTTTCGGATGCCGACTTCAAAGGCAAGTGGTCTGTCGTATTCTTCTACCCGGCCGACTTCACCTTCGTTTGCCCGACCGAACTGGAAGACCTCGCTGACAACTACGCTGAGTTCCAGAAGCTGAACGTTGAAATCTACAGTGTTTCGACTGACACCCACTTCGCCCACGCTGCATGGCACAACACCTCGCCTGCAATCGGCAAGATCCAGTACACCATGATCGGCGACCCGACCCTGACCATTTCGCGCAACTTCGACGTGCTGATCGAAGAAGCCGGTCTGGCTGACCGCGGTACCTTCGTGATCAACCCTGAAGGTCAGATCAAGATCGTCGAGCTGAACGATGGCGGCGTAGGCCGTGACGCTTCCGAGCTGCTGCGCAAGATCAAGGCTGCTCAGTACGTTGCTGCTCACCCGGGTGAAGTCTGCCCAGCCAAGTGGAAAGAAGGCGAGGCCACTCTGGCTCCGTCTCTGGACCTGGTCGGCAAGATCTGAGTCGTATGAATCGGCTAGGGGCGTTGAGCTCTTGAGCAAGTAAACCGCATCGCCCCAAAAAACGCCCGGGCGGTCATCGCCTGGGCGTTGTTATTTCTACTCTCTGAAAATTTTGTCAAAGGAAGCCGCAACATGTTGGACGCCAATCTTAAAGCCCAGTTGAAATCTTACCTGGAGCGGGTCACTCGCCCCATCGAGATCGTCGCGTCCCTTGATGACGGCGCGAAGTCTCAGGAAATGCTTGCACTGCTCAACGATGTGATCAGTGTTTCCAAAGACGTCACCTTGAGTGACAGCGGTACCGATGCGCGCACGCCATCGTTCTCGCTGAACAGCCCTGGCCATAATATCAGCCTGCGTTTCGCTGGTATTCCAATGGGCCACGAATTCACCTCGCTGGTCCTGGCGCTGCTGCAAGTCGGCGGCTACCCACCCAAGGTCAGTGCGGAAACCATCGAGCAGGTTCGCAATCTTCAAGGCGAATTCAAGTTCGAAACCTATTTCTCGCAGTCCTGCCAGAACTGCCCGGACGTTGTCCAGGCGCTGAACCTGATGGCAGTGCTGAACCCGAACATCAAGCACGTCGCAATCGACGGCGCACTGTTCCAGGATGAAGTCACCGATCGCAAGATCATGTCGGTGCCAAGCATCTACCTGAACGGCGAGCTGTTTGGTCAGGGCCGCATGGGCCTGGAAGAAATTCTGGCCAAAATCGACACCGGTGCAGGGGCTCGTCAGGCCGAGAAGCTCAATGCCAAAGAGGCGTTCGACGTTCTTGTGGTTGGCGGTGGCCCGGCTGGTTCGGCAGCTGCTGTTTATGCTGCACGTAAAGGCATTCGTACCGGTGTTGCCGCCGAGCGTTTTGGTGGTCAGGTGCTCGACACCATGGCCATCGAGAACTTCATCTCGGTCCAGCACACCGAAGGCCCGAAGCTGGCTGTAGCGCTCGAAGAGCACGTCAAGCAGTACGAAGTCGACATCATGAACCTGCAGCGCGCCGACAAGCTGATTCCGGGCGCAGCCGGTGAGTTGCACGAAGTGAAGTTCGCCAGCGGCGCGAGCCTGAAGGCCAAGACCGTGATTCTCGCCACCGGCGCACGCTGGAGGGAGATGAATGTTCCGGGCGAGCAGCAATACCGCAACAAGGGCGTGGCGTACTGCCCGCACTGTGACGGTCCGCTGTTCAAGGGCAAGCGCGTTGCAGTGATCGGCGGCGGTAACTCCGGCGTTGAAGCGGCCATCGACCTGGCGGGTATCGTGTCTCACGTGACTCTGCTGGAATTCGACGTGCAGCTGCGTGCTGACGCGGTGCTGCAGCGCAAGCTGCACAGTCTGCCGAACGTGACCGTCATCACCAGTGCGCAAACCACTGAAGTGACCGGTGACGAGCAGAAGGTCAACGGCCTGCGTTACAAGAACCGCGTGACTGGTGAAGAAATCACCGTGCCGCTGGAAGGTATCTTCGTGCAGATCGGCCTGCTGCCTAACAGCGAATGGCTCAAGGGCTCCATCGAGCTGTCGCCGCGTGGCGAGATCGTGGTCGATTCGCGCGGTGAGACTTCGATACCTGGCGTTTTCGCTGCTGGTGACGTGACTGTGGCACCGTACAAGCAGATCATCATTGCTCTGGGCGAGGGTGCCAAGGCTTCGCTGAGTGCCTTTGACCACCTGATCCGTACGTCCGCGCCAGCCTGACAGGCCGCTGCTTAATAAAAAACCCCATGAGCGATCATGGGGTTTTTTCGTTTCTGGCGCAGGGTTACAGCGGCGTTGGCTGAATGATCTCGACCCAGTAGCCATCCGGGTCCTTGATAAACGCCAGGCTGTTCATGCGGCCATCGGACAGACGCTTTTGGAACTTCACGTTCAGCTTCTCGAAGCGTTCGCAGGCAGCGACTACGTCCGGAACCGACACGCAGATGTGGCCAAAGCCGCGCGGGTCGCTGTTGCCGTCGTGATAAACGGCCGAGGGGTCATTCTCGGTGCCGTGGTTGTGGGTCAGTTCCAGGATGCCTGGAATCGACTTCATCCACTCGTTACGAGCGGCATCATCGGCCGGAATCGCCTTTTTGTCGGTCAGTGCCAGAAAGTAGAGGCTGAACTCGGCTTCCGGGAAGTCGCGCTTCTCGACCAGGCTGAAGCCCAGCACGCGGGTGTAGAAATCCAGCGACGCAGTGATGTCTTTGACACGCAGCATGGTGTGGTTGAACACGAACTGCTGTGTAGCGGCTTCGGGTTCGGCGGTCACGCCTGGAATGGAATTGAGGTCTTGCAGGCTCATGAGTGTCTCCAACATGGGTATTAATGGTGCCAGATGATACGTAGCGGGGCGGCCTGTGCCAAACGCCTGCCGGGATAAAAGACCCTGGCCCCTTGCGAGTCGCTGGCGACAGGCTCAGACTTTCCGGTCAATCATTCCGATGGCCATGACCACCATGATTTTCCCGCAATGCCGATTTTCGCTCTTGAGCCTGTGCCTGCTGGCATGCAGTGCACCTGTGCAAGCCGCCGACGTGATGATCATCTGGCCCGCAGGCTGGGAGGTGGAGTCTTTGCCGGCAGCGGCGGACGCTCCCTCTCAACCTTCCGTGCAGGTCAGACAGCGTGCCGTCAAAAACGATCAGTCGGGTAATCCGCTGATGGTCATGGAGCTGACCCAGACACGTCTGGCGCCCGGGCATGAAGTCAATGTGCAGGGCGTTTTGCTGGAAATGCGCAAGGCGGTTCAGGTGAATTTCGCCAAAAGCGGTTTTCAGAGCGTCTGTACTCACGTACGCGATTCAAAGCTCAGCGTCGTCCCTGCGCTGGAGACTACCTGCACGGTCACCCAGAACGGCGTACACGTGCTCACGCAGACGCTGGTAGCGGCGGCCAACAAGGAAAAGGCATGGTCGTTGTCGTATGCCGGGTCGGCAGAGGGTTACGCAGCCAACAAGGATGAGGCATTGCAGATTCGGGAAAGCCTGCGTCTGGATGGGGAGCCTTGAGGGGAGGACTTTTCTGCAGGCAAAAAGAAGCCCGCCGAGGCGGGCATGGGGCGCTATTCCTTTAGCGGCCTTCACTATGGAACAGGGCATGTGAAAAATCTGTGAACCTCTTGCGCGTTCGTCGCCTGACGCACACGCACGGCTTTCCGAGTGCCGCAAACGTTTGGCGTTAATTAACTACTGTGCCGCTACAAAGCTGACTGTTGGCTGAACAATGACTCGAAACTTTCAAGTTATAACTGTGAGCTGAATCGTATGAGCGTCAGCTGAAATATTGGCGTCATTATTTTGTTTGCGGGGATGCCGGACGTTCATATATGTACGGGTCAGTTCAGTCAGTGTTGTTTGGGGGGGTACGCTTCGGTGGGGTGACAAGTCTGCTGCACGCCAGCGCGATACTGATACAGACGACTGACAATAAGCCGACCCTGCCTTTACCGCTAATAAAAAGCCCTGCGAGTGCAGGGCTTCCGGGTGCATAGTTGTGATCAGGCGCGAAGCCATGAATCAACAGTATCGACACCGTATTGCTCTTTCCAGGCTTTAAGGCCCCGGTGATTGCCGCCCTTGGTTTCGATCAGTTCACCGGTATGCGGGTTCTGATAAACCTTGACGACACGTGCGCGGCGGCGCTTGGGGCCGGCGGGTGCAACCATTGAGGTAGAGCTGCCCGGGTCCAGGATGGCAATGATGTCGCGCAGGCTTTTACCGTAGCTACCCATCAGTTCCTGGAGCTTTTGCTCGAATTCAATCTCCTTCTTCAGGCCGGCGTCATTCTTCAGGGCTTCCAGCTGTGCCAGCTGCTCCTGAAGGGCTTTTTCTGCTGCTCGAAACTCGGCAAGTCTGGACAAATAACACACTCCGACAATGTCATGGCTGTTGCCAGCCCAATAAAGCGATAAGACAAAACTGTTTGGCTGATCCGCTCGTACGGTCACTGCCCCTTACCCGCGTTATCCGCAAAAAATAAGCCTTCCTGGCTTGCCGTTACGCAGATAGAGGGTAGTTACAACTGTGTAGCGGACAAATAATGCACCTTTTTTTTGAGTTAGAAAATAGTCTTGTTGAAATTGACAAGAACCAACTGTGCGCAGCAGTTGTTTGTCCTGGGCGAGCCGTGTGTTATCCGGGGAAGCGATGTGTAAGTTATTTCTGATAATAGCTGTCGTCTGAAACTGGCGGACGAATCGCTGGCGCGGCATGACATACGAAATGTCCGACAGACAAATACGAGTTCTCCATACATGTGTGGGAATTGTCTGAAAGCACCGCTGCAAAAGGGCTGGAGCGACGAACGGCATGGCCATTTGCCGGATGCCGCTCAGCCCTTTGGCCTACAGCCCCTGCTGCAGGGCGGGGTCGTCAGGGTTCAGTTGTTCCAGCTCCGCCAGCAGGATCTGTACGTTCTGCAACTGGCCATTTTCCTTCCAGTACTGGATCAGCAGCACGCGTGCCCGACGGTTCGCCGGATCGTTCTGGACGATCTGCACCAGTTGTTTCTGCGCCGCTTCAAGCTGATCCAGGTCGTGCAGAGCGACAGCCAGGTCGTAGCGGTAGTCGTTGTTCTGCGGTGCGAGCTCCGACGCCTTGGCCAGGCTGAGCAGCGCGAACTCGCCTTGTCCGTGGTCCACCAGCCACATGCCCAAGGCATGTTGCAGCAGCGCCGAGTCGGGATGGTGCTCCAGCAGTCCGGCGAACAGGCTGCGCGCTTTCTCGGCCTGGCCTTTCCTGTCCAGCAGCTCGATGTGGGCCAGCGCAGCCTCGATGTTCTGGGGATCCAGAGCAGTGGCACGTTGCAAGGCTTTGAGTGCAGGTTCGAGATCGCCGGTCTGCAGGTAGAGCCTGGCGAGTTGCAACTGGTTGTCCACGGTTGCGGGCTGGCTTTCGAGGGCTTCCTGGAATGCCTCGGCGCTCTGCTGCAGCACGGCGAAATACAGCCCCAGGTCGTCGGGTGACAGGCCCAGCAGCGCGCTGGTTGCGCTGAATCTGACGGATTGCTCTCTGTCGTCCAGCATCGGGCCCAGCAACAGACTGCGCTGGCTGCTGGACACCAGTTTTACGCTGGTGGCGATGGCCGCCTGACGCACCTCGACCGATTCGTCCTTGAGGCTGGCGTCAATCAGTTTCAGGGCTTGCGGACTAGGGTAATTACTCAGTTCGGCGAGGAGGCTGACCCGGTGCGCATCGGAAAGGTCCGTGCGCGCCAGTTGCTGATACAGCACACGCGCCGCGCCCGGCTTGCCCTCATGCGCCTGCTTCAGTGCCTGTGTGTAGGTGTGGGCCAGATTGGCAGGCGTGCTTTGCTTGGGCACATTGCGCCATCCCCAGAACAGCGCGGCGACCAGCAATACAGCGAGTACAGTGATCACGCCGCTGATCCAGCGACGACGATTGACGGATTGGGGAGATGAGCCGGGCATACCGATATCCATTGCTTGGCGGCTTGCAGCTTCGTGGAGTCGCTGGTCAGTGTCAAACGGCGAGGGTACTCGAACGGGCAAAAAAATGCCCCGCCTCTGAAAGAGGCGGGGCATGGCAGGCCCGGGTTTGGCGGTCAGGCCTGAGGCTGCCAACCACCACCCAATGCCTTGTAGATGGCGACGATCCCGCGATACAGCTCGATCTCGGCCTGAGCCTGGGAATCTTCGGCCGCCAGGCGTTCGCGCTCGGCGTCCAGCAGCACGAGGAAATCAGCCGTTCCTTCACGGTACTGAACGTTGGCCAGACGGGCTGCGGCACGGCTGGATTCGCTCTGGCGGATCAGCGACAGCAGTCGCTGCTGGCGCTTGTCGTAATCGCTGAACGCATTTTCCGACTCTTCCAGTGCAAGCAGAACCTGCTGCTCGTAGTTGGCCAGTGCTCCTTCGGCATCGGCATTGGCGCTGCGGATCTGCGCCCGGACACTGCCCAGATCAAAGGCAGCCCAGGTGATGCTCGGACCAAGCGTCCAGGCTTTGGCCGCTGACGAGCCGATCTGCGAACCGCGTCCTGCGGTAAAACCGAGGAATCCGCTCAGGCTGACCCGAGGGAACAGGTCAGCGGTTGCCACGCCGATGCGTGCGGTCGAGGCCGCCAGTTGGCGTTCCGCAGCCAGCACATCCGGACGATTGCGCAGTACCTGGGTCGGATCGCCAATGGGCAGCGCCTTGGCGATGGCTGGCAATTTGGTCGGACTCAGGTCCACGCTCAGGGTTTCCGGTCGCTCACCCAGCAAGGTGGCGATGCGGTTGCGCTGACGATTCTGTTCGGCCTGCAGTTGCGGCACCGTCGCTTCAACGGCAGCGAGTCGTGCATCGGCGCGCACCACATCCAGTTCATTGCCGACACCGGCGTCGCGCAACTGCGTGGTAACGCCCTGGGAATCCTGCTGGTTTTTCAGGTTGTCCCGAGCAATGGCTTCGCGTAACTGTGCGCCACGCAACTGCCCGTAGGCGTCGACCACCTCGGCGATCAGCGTGACTTGCAGTTGATAGAGGTTGGCCTGTGCGGCCGCTTCGTCGGCGTCGCTGGCTTCCAGCTGGCGCTGAATACGTCCGAACAGGTCCAGCTCCCAGGCCATGTCCAGACCCAGGTCATAACGCTCTGTATTGACGCGTCGGTCAGTCACGCCAGGCTGCTGACCCTTGCCCAGATCGCTGCTGGCCCGGCTGGTCACCACCGGCATGGCGTCGTTGGCCACGTCGTCGCGAATGGCGCGTGCCGCTTTCAAACGGGCAAATGCGACGCGAAGATCCCGGTTACCATTGAGTGACTGAGTGACCAGTTTGTCGAGGATCGGATCGTCGAACTGCTTCCACCACAAGGCATCGGCCTTGGTACGGTCGTAGTTGCCCTGGGCGGCAGCGGCGAGTTTCGCTGGTGCGGTGTCAGGCGCCTTGTAGTCCGGGCCGACGGCACAGGCCGCCAGCGCCAGAACCAGCAGGCTCGGAACGAAGAGTTTAAGCGCGCTCATCAATGCATCTCCGCAGGCAGTGTTTGCAGTTTCTGCGCCCGTGCGGCCTTGCGGGCCTCCCGGCGCTCGACGAAGTTACGGATCAGCACATAGAACACGGGGGTCAGCAGCAGGCCGAAGAAGGTGACGCCGAGCATCCCGGAGAACACCGCTACACCCATGGCATGACGCATTTCGGCACCAGCGCCACTGGACAGCACCAGCGGTACGACACCCATGATGAAGGCGAACGAGGTCATCAGGATCGGGCGCAGACGCAGGCGGCAGGCTTCCAGCACCGCATCCAGCGGGCTCATGCCTTCTTCCTGTTTGTCCTTGGCGAACTCGACGATCAGGATCGCGTTCTTGCAAGCAAGTCCCACCAGTACGATCAGGCCGATCTGGGTGAAGATGTTGTTGTCGCTACCGGCAATCATTACCCCGGCAATTGCCGACAGCAGCGTCATTGGCACGATCAGGATCACCGCCAGCGGCAGGCTCCAGCTTTCGTATTGGGCGGCCAGTACCAGGAACGCCAGCAGTACGCAGAGCGGGAAGACGAACAGCGCAGTGTTGCCCGACAGAATCTGCTGATAGGTCAGGTCGGTCCATTCGTAGACCATGCCATTGGGCAGCTCTTCCTTCAGCAGTTTCTCGACGGCCGCCTGGGCCTGGCCGGAGCTGTAGCCCGGTCCGGCAGCGCCGTTGATCTCGGCCGTGATGAAGCCGTTGTAGTGCATCACACGGTCGGGGCCTGCGGTGTCGGTGACCTTGACGAAGGTCGCCAGCGGGATCATTTCACCCAGGTTGTTGCGCACCTTGAGCTGACCGATCTGGTCGGCATCCTGACGGAACTGCTGTTCAGCCTGAACGTTTACCTGATAGGTACGACCGAAGCGGTTGAAGTCGTTGGCATACAGCGAGCCCAGGTAGACCTGCAGGGTGTCGAAGATGTCGCTGATCGCCACGCCGTGGGTCTTGGCCTTTTCGCGATCGATGGACGCATCGACCTGCGGCACGTTCACGGTGTAGCTGGTGAACAGACCGGCCAACTCAGGCACGCTGCGGCTCTTGGCGATGATGTTCTGGGTTTCCTTGTACAGCTCGTCGTAGCCCAGATTGCCCCGGTCTTCGATCTGCAGGCGGAAGCCGCCGATGGTACCCAGACCCTGCACCGGAGGTGGCGGGAAGATCGCCATGTAGGCTTCCTGAATCGACGCGAACTGGCCGTTCAACGCACCGGCGATAGCATTGGCCGACTGGCTCGGGTCTGTACGCTCTTCAAAAGGCTTGAGTGCGACGAACACCACACCGTTGTTCGGGCTGTTGGTGAAGCCGTTGATCGACAGGCCCGGGAAAGCAATCGCGTTTTCCACGCCCGGCTGTTTCAGGGCCAGGTCAGACATGCGCTTGATGACTTCTTCGGTCCGGTCCAGGCTGGCCGCATCCGGCAACTGGGCGAAGGCGACCAGGTACTGCTTGTCCTGGCTGGGCACGAAACCGGTAGGTGTGCTGGAGAAACCCATCCAGGTCAGCACCATCAGGCCTGCGTACACCAGCAGGGCGATGCCGCTGCTGCGAATCACACGTGCAACCGTGCCGACATAGCCATGGCTGGCTCTCTCGAAGAATCGGTTGAACGGACGGAACAGCCAGCCACCCAGCATCCTGTCGAGGAAGCGCGAGAAGCGGTCCTTCGGCGCATCGTGAGCCTTGAGCAGCACCGCGGCCAGCGCAGGCGACAGGGTCAGCGAGTTGAACGCCGAGATCACGGTCGAGATGGCGATGGTCAGCGCGAACTGTTTATAGAACTGCCCGGTCAGCCCGGAAATGAACGCGGCAGGTACGAACACTGCACAGAGCACCAGTGCCGTGGCGATGATCGGCCCGGTCACTTCGGCCATGGCTTTATGCGTTGCTGCGACCGGTTCGAGCCCCAGCTCGATGTTACGTTCGACGTTCTCCACCACCACGATGGCGTCGTCCACCACGATACCGATCGCCAGTACCAGCCCGAACAATGACAGTGCGTTGAGCGAGAAGCCGAACAGGTGCATCACGGCGAATGTACCGATCAGCGAGACCGGCACCGCGACCAGCGGAATGATCGAGGCGCGCCAGGTCTGCAGGAACAGGATCACCACCAGCACCACCAGAATCAGTGCTTCGAACAGGGTGTGGATCACCGCCTCGATGGAGCCGCGCACGAAGATGGTCGGGTCATAGACGATGCTGTAGTCCATCCCCTCGGGGAAGCCTTTTTTCAGCTCGGCCATCTTGGCCCGCACATCGTTGGAGATGTCGATCGCATTGGAGCCCGGACGCTGGAAGATCGGCAATGCCACGGCGGGCTGGTTATTCAGCAGCGAGCGCAGAGCGTACTGGTTGGAACCCAGTTCGACACGAGCGACATCTTTAAGGCGCGTGATTTCGCCGTCGGCGCCCGCGCGGATAACCACGTTTTCGAACTCTTCCTCGGTGACCAGGCGGCCCTGAGTGTTGATCGACATCTGGAAACTGGTGGCATTGGGTGAGGGCGGCGCGCCCAGCTGGCCGGCAGCAACCTGACGGTTCTGTTCGCGGATCGCGTTGACCACGTCGGTTGCGGTCAGGTTGCGCGAAGCGGTCTTGTTCGGATCGAGCCAGACCCGCAGCGAGTAATCGCCCATGCCGAACAGTTGCACGTCGCCCACGCCGCCCAGTCGCGCCAGCTCATCCTTGATGTTCAGGACGGCATAGTTGGACAGGTACAGCATGTCGTAGCGTTTATCCGGCGAGGTCAAGTGCACGACCATGGTCAGGTCGGGCGAGGCCTTGTCCACCGTGATACCGATCCGCGTCACCTCTTCAGGCAGCTTGGGCTCGGTGCGCGTCACACGGTTCTGCACCTGCACCTGGGCGTTGTCCAGGTCGGTGCCCAGCGCGAAAGTGATGGTCAGGGTCAGCTTGCCGTCGGCAGTGGCCTGCGACGACATGTACAGCATGTTCTCGACGCCGGTGATGGCCTGCTCCAGTGGCGAGGCCACGGTTTCGCCGATCACCTTGGGGTTGGCGCCCGGGAAGTTGGCCCTTACCACGACAGTAGGTGGCACGACTTCCGGGTATTCACTGATCGGCAACTGGAACAGCGAGATGGCGCCGGCGATCAGGATCAGCAGTGACAGCACGGCGGCGAAGATCGGCCGCGAGATAAAGAATTTTGAGAAGTTCATCGAACGAGTCCCTTAGCCGCGAGGCGCAGTGGCGCTGGCGAGTTTGGCGGTCGCATTGGGCGCCGACTGTTGCGGGTTGCTGGCTTCAAGGGCCTGACGTTGCTTGAGGAGCAGGGCGAGGGTGTCGGCACTGGCCATCGGCGTGACTTCAGGGTCCACAGGCTGGCCGGGACGTACACGCTGCAAGCCTTTGACGACGATGGTGTCGTCCTTGCCCAGACCGTTGCGCACGATGCGCAGGCCTTCGATTTTCGGACCCAGCTCGACCGGGCGATAGGCCGGCTTGTTGTCCTTGTCCATCACCAGCACGAACTTCTTGCCCAGGTCGGTGCCGACGGCTTCATCGTTGATCAGCACGGCGGAGTAGGTGCCGCTGCCGACCAGCTTGAGACGTGCGTAAAGACCGGGGGTGAAGCTGCCATCGGTGTTGTCGAACACGGCGCGGCCGCGGATGGTGCCGGTACGCGGGTTGACCTGGTTGTCGACGAAGTTCATCTGACCCAGGTGCGGGTTGCCGTTCTCGTTGGACAGGCCCAGGTAAACCGGGGTGGTCTGACCGCGCTGACCCTTGCGGGCCAGTTCGGTGTACTTGAGGAATACACGCTCGTCGGCGTCGAAGTAGGCGTAGACCTTGTCAGTGGAGACCACGCTGGTCAGCGCTGTCACATCGGCCGTCACGATGTTGCCGGCAGTGATCTCGGCACGGCTGACGCGGCCGGTAATAGGCGCGGTCACACGGGTGAAGCTGAGGTTCAGACGGGCCAGATCCAGTTGCGCCTGAATCGCGGCGACGCCGGCCTTGGCTTCCTGCGCGGAGGTGGTACGCGAGTCTGCCAGCTCGGCGGAAATGGCATTGTTGGTGCGCAGGCGCTCGCCGCGCTGGGCTTCGTTGTCGCTGCGCACGGCCACGGCCCGCGCTTGCTGCAGCTGGGCTTCGAGGCGGCGTACTTCAGACTGGAACGGGCGCGGGTCGATCTGGAACAGCAGGTCGCCTTTCTTGACCAGCGATCCGTCGGTGAAGGCCACCTGATCGATCTGGCCGGAAACACGTGGACGAACTTCGACGGTTTCCGGTGCTTCGAGGCGGCCGGTGAATTCGTCCCATTCGTTGACGGGTTGTTCGAGCACTTTGGCGACGCTGACCTTGGCCGCGGCCGGCGCCTGAGTGGCCTCAGGTGCGCGACCACAGGCGCTGATCACGACCAGTGCAAGGGCAGTGAGGGGATAGCGCAGATGAGCGAGTGTCTGGGGCATGGGAAGTTCCGCCGAAAGTAAGGATGGGCGGATTCTGTTGCGCGCAGGGTGTTATTAACGAATCGAATAAATCGAAGGTTACTATCATCCGTAATGATGAACGTCATCTTCGCCGCAAGCCCTGCACACGCGGCTGCGCAACCTCACTGAGCATTCTGCAGCCGGTAACGAAACGTGTTGCGCACGCCGATGACCTTGACCGGGTGGCCGTCGGCAACCTGAGGGCTGTAGCGGAAACCGGCGGCGGCCTTGAGCGAGGCGGCTCCGAAGTGGGATGCATCGCATTGCCCCTTGACCAGTCGCGCTGCCGTCGTCGTGCCATCGGGCATCAGGTCGTACTCCACCGTGCAGTCACCTTCCAGCTCGTTTTCAAGCGCTGAAGCCGGATAGTCGGGCGCAGCCTTGGTCAGCGGCAGGTACTGTTTGCCAGCGGTTGCGGCGACATCGGTGGCGGGTCCGGGTACCGACGGCGCAGGTTTCGCCTCGGTTGCGGCCGGTGCAGAGTTTGAGCTGGCCGGTGCCTGTGCTGAAGCTTTGGCGGGCGCAGCGGGGGCTGGATGCGGTGCCGGTTTGGACGGAGGTTGTCGTGGCGGTTTCTGTCGCGCCTGAATATCAGCCTGTTCTGCCAGTCGGCGGGCTTCGAGCTGAGCCTGTTGTCTGGCGGCCTGTTCCGCCACCGCCTGTTTCTGTTGTTCGGCCGCCTGCTGACGTTGCGCCTCTGCAGCGCGAGCGCTTGCTGCGGCAGCGGCTGCAATGGCAGGGTCCGCGGCCAGTCCGGTGTGGATCACCACCGTCTGCCTGTCCGGCTCGGCTGTCGAGGGGGCGGATGCCGTGCTGCCGAGCCACGCTGCCAGAAAATGCACGGCCACCACTAAAGGGATGAGCAGCAATGCTGCGCGTGCCGACGCATGCGCAGGATCGCTTGACGGTGACGTGCGTAGCGGGGCGACCAGCCTGAGGTCGGGCCTGATTGTCAGGTAGCTGACGGGCACGGCTTTCCATGCACCATCGTTACTCTGAGGGTGGAAGCGACAGCGCACGCCTGATTCGGCTAACTGATTGCTGGCCGCAGTGAGCGAGATGCCCATGTCGGGAAGCGGGGATGCGGTGTGCATCGCGTGTTTCAGAGCCGGATTCATGGCGCGGTATCCGGAGTTTGTGAAATCAGCCCGACATTGGGCACACCGGCCTGCTGCAAGGCGCCCATCAACTCCATGATCCGCCCGTAGCTGACAGCACGGTCGCCGCGAATCAGCACGGCGGTATTGGCCTGGTCGCCGAGCGCATCGTGCACTTGCTGACCTACGGTGGGCAGCGCCAGCTGGACGCGCGGGTCCTCGCCGCGATTCAGGTAATACAGGCCTTCGGCGTCGATGCTGATAACCAGCGGCGGGTGATCCGGTGCGTCAATCGCCTGCGCGCCGAGGCGCGGCAGATCAACGTGCACCCCCTGAGTCATCAGCGGCGTGGCGACCATGAAAATCACCAGCAGCACCAGCACCACGTCAATGAACGGCACGACGTTCATTTCGCTGGAAATCCTGCCCCGTGATACCGCGTGGAACGAGCCTTTCTGATTCATGCGCTTTCCCTCGAGGCCATGTGCAGATGACTGCGGGCATGCAGGCTGGTCAGCAGCAGGGTGTGCAGCTCTTCGGCCAGGTCTGCCAGCCGGGTCTGCAAATCGGCGACCTTTTTCGACAGGAAGTTGTAGGCGATCACTGCAGGAATGGCGGTGAACAGACCGATTGCGGTGGCCACGAGCGCTTCGGCAATCCACGGCGCCACGGTGGCGAGCGTCGCCTGCGCCGTGGCCCCGAGTGCCTGAAACGAACCCATGATTCCCCACACCGTACCGAACAGGCCGATATAGGGACTGACCGAGCTGATAGTCGCCAGGATCACCAGGCGACGATTCAGGCGCATGCCTTCGCGCGACAACGCCAGACGCAGCGCGCTGCCCACGGCGTCCATGGTCACGGTCGGATCGGTGTTGGCGTGGGTCAGTTGGCAGAAGTGGCGGAAGCCATCGCGAAACACCTTGCCTGCGCCGCCGGGCTGGTCGGGCAGTTCCTTGTACAACTGGTTGAGGTCGGTGCCTGAATGAAAGCGTCGCTCGAAATCGGCCAGTTCACCGCTGTCGCGCCGCAGATCGTAGCTGCGAAGAAAGATCAGTAACCAACTGACCGCAGAGGCCAGCAACAGGATAAACATGACGGTCTGGGCAACCGGACTGGCGCCTTCGATCAAGCTGACAATGGACATGGACGATTGCATCGACGGGTATCTCCGTGGTGTTCAGGTGTGGAAAGCGAGGCAGCAGGGCGCGTCAGAGTTTGACTTTCATGCCGACCCAGAAGGACTGCCCGAAGCTGTTGCGCTCAAGCAGGTTGTTGTCCGCGTCGCGGATCAGACGCTTCTGGTCGGTGAGGTTTCGCCCTTCGGTGTAAAGGGTCAGGTTGGCGTTGAGCGCGTAACTGACCTGGGCATCCAGTTGCCCATAGCGCTCTTCGAACTTGTCCTGGCGCGGGTTCTGAACGCTGAGGCTGGTGCGCCGGTCGCCGACCACGGCATAGCTGATCTGCGACTTGAGATCGCCGATGCCGTACATCAGCGTGGCGTTGTATTGCTGCTTGGGCGCGCCGACCAACTGGCTCGCCCGACGCGTCGAGCCGTCGGCCATCGGCACATTCATCGACCCGTCGAGCCAGGTGCTGTTGAGCTTGAAACCCAGCCCGTCGAACGGCGCGGGCAGAAAGGCCAGGCGGTCCTTGATCAGGTTGATCGACACGCCACGGACCTGCGCCGTCGAGGTGTTGAGGGGTTGCGAGATCGTGGTCTGAATACCCGAGCTGTCTGTGCTGCTGGAGCTGCCGACGAAGATTTCGTTTTTCAGGTCCTTCTGGAACAGCGCCATGGACAGCAGCGCGCCCTGGCCGAAGTAGTAATCGGCGGCCAGATCGTAGTTGTTGGACGTGATGGGTTTGAGGCTCGGGTTGCCACGGTTGATGCTGATAGCGCCGTCCACCTGACTGACGCTGTTCAGCGGCACCACGTATTCCGGATTCGGCCGACCCAGTGACTGGCTGAAACCCGCACGCAGGCGCACCGAGGGCGTCAGGTCGTAGAAGGCGCTGAACGAGGGCAATACGTTGTCGTAGCTGCCGGAGTTGCTGCTGGGGTTGAGTGTGCCGCTGTTGTTCTGAAAGGCCGATGAATCAAAACGGGTGTGTTCATAGCGCGCGCCACCGAGCACTTCGAAACGCTCGCCGCGATACCTGAGCAGGCCGAAGCCTGCGGCAATGTCTTCCTGATAACTGAGGTCGTTCTGGGTGCTGAGCAGCGTGCTGTTGGCTTGATCGAGCCGGAACAGTCCGGGGTTGTCGGCGAAGAAACGGTTTGTTGCCTTGTAGTAGTCGCCCGCGTTGCTGAACGAGCTGGCAGGGAGGCTGGCTGCGCTGGTGGGCAGGAAAGTCTGTTGATCGATGTCCTGAGTGACCTCCATGCGTCGCCAGCTTGTGCCCACCTTGGCACCCAGTCCCCGGTCCTGCGGGTCGGTATTGAAACCGTAGGTTCCTTGCCATTCCTTGATGGTCTGCTGGCGCTCCAGCTTTTCCGGCTGAATGTTGAACAACTGATAGTTCGATGGCGTGCTGGCCGCCGAAGGGTTGGCGGGCGTGATGGTGGACATGTCGCGATTGTCGGCGTCCTGGCTCGTCAGGTCGTACTGGTAGCCGAAATTGGAGCCGTAAGCCGAGCGGAATTCAAACTGACCATCATCCTTGCGCTCATAGGTGCTGCGGGCCGCATAGAGTTTGCTGGTCAGGCGCTGCTGTTCGGCAGGCTTGAAGTCGACGTCCCAGATGGCCAGATCCGTTGCCGTGGTTTCCGGGAAGTAGTCAACGCGATAGCGATTGCGGCCCTGGGCATAACTGCCGCTGACATCGGTGATGTTGCGCGGCGAACGGCCTTCGAGAATGTTCAGGTAGCGGTATTCGTCCGAGTCGTAGCTGTAGTGCGCGCCGAGCAGCGATGAGTAAAGGTTTTCGCTGGGCTTGTATTCCAGGCGGCCCAGCAGACTCCAGCGATCCAGCCGGTTGGTGTACTGCGCCTGATCACGACGGTCCACTGACGGCGTGCCGGCCGCGCTGTAGTTGACGGTACGGATGTCCTTTTCCTGATCGCGACTGCGGTCGGAGAAACTGCCCGCCAGCATGTAGCCGAATTGTTTGTCCTCGCCGAAGCGGTCGTTGACTCTGCCGTCGATGATCGCGGAAGGGCTGGAAGGCCCGCCCGGTACGCTCATGTTGCTGTAGTGGCCGACCTTGGCGTCGGCAACGGCCTGAAAGCCGCTGTAGTCGAATGCGCTGATCGGCTGCAAATCCACGATCCCGGCAATCGCCGGTTGCAGGTCGGGCGTCAGGCTCTTGTAGACCGCCACACCTTTGAGGGCGACGCCGGGGATGGCTTCCAGGTCAGTCTGTCGGCCCAGCGCGAACCAGCCATCAGGAATCATCGCGCCGTCGAAGGTGGTCGTCGTGAAGCGCGAGGGCAGGCCGCGTATGGAGACGAAGCGACCTTCGTCTTCATCGAATTCGGTGGTCACGTCCGGGAGGCGACGCAGGGAGTCGGCCACGTTCAGGTCGGGCTGCTGGCCCAGTTCGTCGGACGAGATGAAGTCGGCGACCTGAGACGTGTTGCGTTTGGCGCGAATTTCCTCGCGGTTCTGTTTGACGTACCCCGTGACCGTGACGCTTTCCGCCGCCGGCGCATCGCTTTTGCCGGATGAGTCCTGGGCAACTGCAGGGGTGATGAGGGTAAGCAGCACAGCGCCGGAAACAAGCGGGTAAAAGGCACGGGTTCTGGTCGTCATGGTGAAATCTCGTGGAAGCCGAAGAGGTCTGGCTTTTTATTTACTCTTAAAGTGTTAAATAAAAATGACTGGTTATAATCGGTTGGAGATTTCATCAGAATTTGATGCGCGCCTTGTTCATAGGCAGGGCTTAAAAGGCTTTTTGCTAAAGGTCTGCCTGGGCAGGCAGCTGCGTACGTTCGAAATCCACATGTTGTCATCAGATTTAAACATTAAGTGTGAAAATATGCGTCGTACTCACACGCACTCTGACAAAGGAGACGTTTCTTGCCCAATCGCACGCTCAATGAAGGGATTCACGTATCGGATAACGAGCGGTTCATTCTGGATGTCATCCGGCGCGAAGGCAGTATCAGCCAGTCCCGTGTCGGTCAATTGAGCCACCTGACCCAGCAGTCGACGCACCGGATCATCAGTGCGCTGCTGGCGCGCGACCTGTTGCAGGCCGGGCCGCCTGCATCCGGTGCAGGACGCGGCAAGCCTTCGCCCAGCCTGCAATTGGCAGCCAGAACCGTTTTCAGCGTGGGCATCGCGATCAATACGGATTGCGCCATCCTTTCGTTGACCGCGCTGGATTGCGAACTGGTGGAGGAGGTGCGCTTCCGGTTTCCGCCGCTGAGTCGCCAGACCACGCTGGAGCGGTTGAGCACGGCGCTGGACAGGATCTGTGTCCGCAATGGCGTGGACAAGGCGAGCCTGATCGGCGTCGGGTTCTCGATCAACGGCTACTTCGTCGCCAACCGTCGGCAGATCAACGCGCCGGAGCCCTTGCGCGACTGGTCATTGATCGATCTGCAGCCACTACTGGAAGAAACCTTCGGCCTGCCGGTCTGGATCGAAAACAGCGTCAGCGCGGCTGCCGTAGGCGAGAGCCTGTGCGGTGCCGGACGCTGGGCGCGTTCCTTTGTGTACCTGGGGTTCAACTACGGTTTCGGTGGCGGGCTGGTAATCGAGGGCAAACCGTTTTTCGGTGCCAACGGCAACGCTGGCGAACTCAGTTCGATACTGACCCGCGAAGAGCAGGAGGTGCGTCCGGCCCTGCGTTACCTGCTGGAAATGCTTCAGGAGCAGGGCGTTGACGTCGATTCCATCGAAGACATTTCGTTGCGGTTCGACCCTCGGTGGCCAGGCGTTGACGCCTGGGTCGACCGGGTGATGCCTTGCCTGAACCGCATCATCAACTCGCTCAGCGGCATTCTCGATCCTCAGGCCATCGTGTTTGGCGGGCAATTGCCGGTCGCGCTTGGTGAAGCGCTGATGGCGCGAGTCGAATACTGGGGCGGCGACCGTTACGGCATCACGGCCACCCGGCCCAGTCTGGTGATGGGGCAACAGAGTTGTGACGCCGCCGCCCGCGGCGCGGCGCTGATTCCGCTGCGGGCCTGCTTTTTCCTGTAAGCGGTTTTTCGTCTGTCCGGCCCATGAGGTTCAATAATGCGAACGCTTCACTGCCTGCTCGTACTCCTGCTGACCGCCACAGCGACTGTCGCCCGGTCGGCCGAAAGACTGTATGCCTGCGGAGACGATCAGGTTCGCGAGTACCGTGTGCAAGCGACGAGTGCCACCGAGATCTGGCGCTGGAGTGCGGCTCAGGCGAAGGACTTGCCGGACGCCTACCGCCAGAAGCTGCTGTCGCATATCGACGAATGCAAGCCGGTCGAGGGTGGCCGCGCCATTCTGGTGACGTCTTCGACGGGCGGTGTGGTTCTGCTGGATCGGGCCTCGGGTCGGGTTCTGTTTAAAGCTTTGGCGCCGATGGCGCATTCGGCCGAATACCTGCCCAACGGTTTGATCGCCGTCGCGTTGTCGATTGAGCCCAGGGGTGACCGGCTGCAGCTCTATGATCGGTACCGCAATGAAACGCCGCTGTTCGAGACGCCGCTGCCCTCGGGGCACGGCGTGGTCTGGGATGGACAGCGTCAGCGTCTGTTCGCGTTGTCCCATGACCTGTTGCAGGCCTTCACGCTGAGCGGCGACCGCGCATCACCCGTGTTGCAGGAATCTGAGCGCTGGACGTTGCCGGGAAGGCGCGACGGCCATGACCTGTCGGCGCTTGGCGATGGTCGTTATGCGGTCACAACCGATGATGGCGTCTGGCTGTTCAGCCCGGACAGCGGGGTGTTTTCGACGTTCGAGCCTTTACGCTCGGCTTCAAGGGTCAAGGCATTGAGCGTTATGGATGAGCGCATGGCCTGGGTCGAAGTGGAGCAAAGCTGGTGGGCCTTTGGTTTTTATCTCGCTCAGCGCGACGGCAGCGGCGGGGTACATGTACCTGTGTCGGATCTGCATCTGTACAAGGTGCGCTGGGTGCATTGAGACTGTAAGTCTCTGGCGGACTGCCTGCTCATTTTCCTGCACCCACCTCGACCGCGCTTCGCAACCGACTGGCATCCCTCGCAGGCGGCAGGCCGAACAGGCGCACATAGTCCCGGCTGAACTGCGAGGGGCTTTCGTAGCCGACCTGATAGCCAGCCCCGGCCGCGTCCACGGCTTCGGCCACCATCAGGCGACGTGCTTCCTGCAATCGCAACTGACTGCGAAATTCCAGCGGACTCATTGAAGTCACGGCCTTGAAATGCGCGTGGAATGTAGAGCGGCTCATGCCCGCCAGTTCGGCGATGTCATCGATCCGGCAACCCTGTCGGTAGTGCTCGCGCATCCAGGCAATCGCCTTGGCAATCTGCCGCAGTCGGCTGTCTGCCCGGGCCAGCTGCCGGACGATGCCGTTGCCGCTCTCGCTCAGCAGCCGATACAGCATCTCTCGGATGATGAGCGGTGCCAGTGCGTCGATATCCTGGGGTGTGTCCAGCAGACCGGCAAGCCTGGCTGCGGCGTCGAGCAGCTCCGGCGTGGTGGCGTTGAGTTCGATGCCTGCAGTCGGCAGGTCGCTTTTTTCGCTGGTGTCCGGGTGCCGAAGCGCCAGTTCACTCAGGATGGCCATGTCCAGATCCAGCACGAGACACAGGTACGGCAATGCTTCGCTTGCCTCGATGACCGAGCCCATGACCGGCATGTCCACCGACGCCACCAGATAGGTCGATGCATCGTACACATAGGACAAGGCGCCAGCCGCGACCTGCTTACGGCCCTGAACGATCAGGCAGAGGGTCGGTTCGTAGACCACCGGCATCGGCACGGTAGGCGCGCCCGAGCGAACCAGGCTGACACCTGCGACAGGCGTGGTGTGCATGCCGTCGGTCCTTGCATGGCGGCTGATGACGTCGATCAGTTTTTCAAGAGAACCCATAGCGGCTCCGGTCGTTCAATGATGAAACAGCCTTCAATCCCGTTCGGATAATCGTGCAAGAACGCAGGACGATCCGGCTACAGCGCAGCGCCTCCCTGACGGCAGACTGAACCTGACTGTTCAGAACTTCACATCCACAAGGAGGCCATCATGCCCGCTATCACTGCACTCGACCACTACCGCCTGCTCGGACGATCAGGTATGCGCGTCTCGCCCATGGCCCTTGGCACCATGACCTTCGGTGCCAACTGGGGCTGGGGCGCCGAGGCCGATCAGGCACGGCAGATATTCGATGCGTATGTCGACAAGGGCGGCAATTTCATCGACACCGCCGTCAACTACACCAACGGCGAGTCGGAGCGCATCCTGGGGCAGTTTCTCAAGGGCAAGCGCGAGCGCCTCGTCGTCTCGACCAAGTACACCATGGCGCGTGATCCGGGTAATCCGAACTCGGGCGGCAACCATCGGCTGAACCTGATGCGCTCGGTCGAGACCAGCCTCAGGCAGCTCGACACTGACCGCATCGAATTGCTCTACCTGCATGCCTGGGACTTCACCACCTCCGCCGACGAAGTGATGCGTGCGCTCGACGATCTGGTGCGCGCCGGCAAGGTGCTTTACCTCGGTATCTGCAACACCCCTGCGTGGAAGGTCGCTGAGTTGCAAACCCTGGCCCTGCTGCGTGGCTGGTCGCCGCTGGTTGCGCTGCAGATCGAGTACAGCCTGGTCGAACGCAGTGTCGAGCACGAGTTGATTCCGATGGCCGAAGCGATGGGGCTTGGCGTGCTGCCGTGGTCGCCGCTGGGTGGCGGCATTCTGAGCGGCAAGTACAGCCGCGACGATCTGCAGCAGGTCAGCGAAGCGGGGGTTTCGACCACGCGCAAGGGCGTGATCAGTTCATCGGGGCACATGACCGAGCGATCGCTGGAGATCGCCAGTGTCGTGGGTGATATCGCGAAAGACATCGGCGTCACGGCTTCACAGGTCGCACTGGCCTGGACGCTCATGAATCCGGCCGTGGTTGCGCCGGTACTGGGTGCCAGGACGCTGGCGCAGGCGCTGGACAATCTGGCCGCACTTGATCTGCAACTGGATGAGCAGCAGGTCGCTCGGCTGGATCAGATCAGTGCGCCCGCGCCGATCTTCCCCGAGCGCTTCGTGTCGCGGCCCATGGTTCAGCAACTTATCTTCGGCGGTGCCCGGCTGCAAAACCGAATGTAACAGCTTCGCAAATGCCCGCTCATCCTGGGCGGGCCTTCTGCTCTTCAATGCCGGGACGGCTGAAGGAGTGTTTAGATGCACATTTTCATTCTGAAAAAAATCCACGCGTTGGCGCTGGCAGTGGCGGCCCTGATTGGCGCCGGGCTGATTTCCGGCAACGCTCATGCCGCTTGCGACCCGGATACGGAGGCATATAACAAGCAGCTCGTGACTCAGGCCTTTGATCGCTGGGCGGCTGGAGGAACGACCTTCTTCACTGACATGCTGTGGCCGGATGTGGTCTGGACCATCAAGGGCTCCGGCCCCAGCGCGGGCGTTTACCGAGGCGTCGATTCATTCGTTCAGCAGGCGGTGCAACCGTTCGTGTCGCGGTTGTCCAGTCCGGTCAGGCCGGTAAGCAAGCGCGTCTGGGCAGAGGGTGATCACGTCATCGTTCAGTGGGACGGCGTTGGCGTGGCGCGCGACGGACAGGCTTACAACAACAGCTACGCGTGGATCTTTCACATGCGTGACGGCAAGGCGTTTGAAGCCACCGCGTTTCTCGACCTTGCACCTTACGACGATGTGTTGCGACGGATTCCAGTGCCTGCCGCGAGCGGCGGATAGAAGGTTTTCATTCGGGCGATAGATATTTATTGATGTCGATCAGCATCAAATTCGTTGACGGCTACGATTACGTTCATCATCATAACGCCATCTTCAGTCAATCGACCCGCGAAGGAATTCCCATGACGACTCCTAAACCTGTAGCACTGGTGACCGGCGCTTCTTCCGGCATCGGCGAAGCCACTGCCAATGCGCTCGTTGCGGCAGGCTATACCGTGTACGGAACCAGCCGGAAAGGGAATCAGAGCGGACAGCGTAACTTTTCGATGCTGGCCCTCGATGTGACGGACGATGCGTCCGTCGAGGCGGCGATCAAGGAACTGCTGGTCCTGGAAGGGCGCATCGATCTGCTGGTCAACAACGCCGGATTCGGACTTGCGCCTGCAGCAGCTGAAGAGAGCTCGATCGAGCAGGCCAAGGCGATCTTCGACACCAATTTTCTGGGCATTGTGCGCACCACCCGTGCGGTCGTGCCGCATATGCGTCGGCAGGGCGGCGGCCGAATCATCAACATCGGCTCCATTCTGGGCATCGTGCCGGTGCCGTTCGTGGCGCTGTATGCAGCCAGCAAGCACGCAGTGGAAGGGTACTCGGAATCTCTGGATCACGAATTGCGCACCTTTGGCATCCGGGTCGCGATCATCGAGCCTGGCTACACCAAGACCTCGTTCGAAACCAATAACCTCGAAGCCGACGCCAAGCTTGAGCTCTATCAGGACGTGCGGGCCAGGGTGTCCAAAGCGGTCAACCACGCCATGGCCAATGCCGACAGCCCGGATGTGGTCGCCCAGGTGGTCCTCAAGGCTGCGCGTGCCGAGCGTCCGAAACTGCGTTATACCGCCGGTAAAACCGCTGGCCAGTTTCAATTCATGCGCCGCTTTGCGCCAGCGGGTTTTCTGGATGCGGCCATCCGCAAGAACCTGAAACTGGACGCAAAATCACCTTCGCAGGCACGCACGTCCCACCAGCCAGGTTGATCCGGCCGGCATCGCCCGATCAATCCATGTTCGCCAGACGCGCGTTTACTCACTACAGTGGTTCCCGATGGCAACTTCAGGAGGAGCCCGATGACGCTTCCAAAAGCGCTGGCGTTTGATGTCTTCGGTACAGTGGTTGACTGGCATTCGGGTATTGCCCGCGAAACCGCAGCGTTTCTGGCGAACAACCTGCCTTCGGTCAGCCCGGCAGAGTTCGCGTTGCAGTGGCGCAAGCTGTACGCCCCGGCAATGCGCGAGTGCATCAATGAGGCAAGAGGCTTCGTGGTGCTGGACACCTTGCACCACGAGACGCTGCAACAGCTGTTGACGACCCACGGCCTGGACGTCGGCCGGATTCAGCCCGATGAGTTATGGCGGCTCGCCCACGCCTGGCGGCGGCTGGATCCCTGGCCCGATGTGCCTGAAGGGCTGGTGCGACTGCGCGAGCATCTGCCTGTCGTGACCCTGTCCAACGCCAACGTCGAGCTGATGATCGCGATGAACCGCTACAACGGCTTGCAGTGGGACGCCTTGCTGGGAGCCGAATTTGCCCAGACCTACAAACCGGAGCCTGCCGCCTACCTGACGACAGTCGATGCTCTGGGCCTGAAACCACAGCAGTTATGTCTGGTGGCGTGCCATCACAGCGATCTGGCGGCAGCCAGGGATTGCGGCCTGATGACGGCGTTTGTCCATCGGCCCATGGAGTACGGTGGAGCGCCCGCGCCCGATGGGGATTATGCCCAGGACTGGGACTATGAAGCCGACAGTTTCATCGATCTCGCCCGGCAGCTTTGCACCGCACCCTGAACCTTCCGACGATACAGCGCTCACTTGTTAAGCCGCCGCGTTGAGTGACCGCGCTGTCCCATTGCCGATAAGGAATTCGCATGCCCCAAGCCTCGCCATCGCTTTCGTCGACGACTTCGCTGGCCGGACCTGTAGAGCGTGAGCTCAGCCTGCGCGCTGTGGTTACCGGGATCGTGCTCGGTATCCTCCTGACGCCTTCCAATGTGTACGCGGGACTCAAGATCGGCTGGTCGTTCAACATGTCGATCATTGCCTTGCTGATCGGCTATGGCATCTGGCAGGGGCTGGCCCGGCGTTCGAGTACGCAATTGCCCTGGACCCTGCACGAAAGCAACATCAACCAGACGGTCGCTTCTGCCGCCGCATCGATCATTTCCGGCGGGCTGGTTGCGCCGATTCCTGCCTACACGTTGCTCACCGGCCAGCAACTGGATGCGATTCCGATGATCGCCTGGGTGTTCTCGGTGAGTTTTCTGGGCATCTGGATCGCGTGGTACCTGCGCCCGTCGCTGCTCAACGACAAGGCGCTGAAGTTTCCCGAAGGCATGGCGACGCTGGAAACCCTACTGCACATCTACAACCACGGCCATGAAGCCGCAATACGTCTCAAAGTGCTGCTGAGCGCTGCATTGCTGTCGGCATCGGTCAAGTGGGTCGATACCTTCATGTGGGCCTTGCCACGCTGGTCGCCGAACGCACAGCTGGAGCGTCTGACCTTTACTGCGGACCCCTCGCTGCTGCTGGTGGGCTTTGGCGCGATCATCGGCATTCGCGTGGGTCTGACGTTGCTGCTCGGTGCCGCTCTGGCATGGGGCGGGCTGGCGCCCTGGCTGCTGGAACAGGGGCTGGTGCAGTTGCCGCCCGACAGCAGCGGACCACAGTTCGCCGCGCTGGTGGAGTGGTTGTTGTGGCCGGGCGTGAGCCTGATGGTCTGCTCGACACTCGCGTCGCTGGCGATACGGCTTTGGTCACTGCACAAAACCACCCGGGCGGAGGGCGGCAAAACCTGGACCCTGCCAAAGCCTGGACCGGCAGCCGGTTTCGCGCTGGCAATCGTGTTAGTGGTCAGCCTGCAGGGACTGTTGTTCGGCATCAATCTGTGGATGGCGCTGCTGACCATTCCATTGGCCATCTGCCTGGCCGCAGTGGCTGCCCGAGTGGTCGGCGCTACCGGCATTCCACCCATCGGCGCCATTGGCCAGCTCTCCCAGTTGAGCTTTGGCATCGTCGCGCCGGGTCAGGTGCCGATCAACCTGATGAGTGCCAACACCGCAGGCGGTTCGGCCGGGCAGTGCACCGACCTGATGAACGATTTCAAGGTCGGCCGCGCCATTGGTGCGACACCGCGCAAACAATTGATCGCGCAAACTCTGGGGATCTTCGTTGGCAGCATCGTTGGCGTGTTCGCCTATCTGGCCCTGATCCCCGACCCGCAGAACATGCTGCTCACCGAAGAATGGCCTGCGCCCGCCGTCGCTACCTGGAAAGCCGTGGCACAAACCCTGACCCACGGGCTGGACTCGCTTTCCACCAGCATCCGCTGGGCGATCTTCATCGGCGGCCTGGCAGGGCTGCTGCTGGGCATTCTCGACAGTGTGTTGCCCGCACGCCGCGCCAGATTCCTCCCCAGCACCGCCGCGCTGGGTCTGGCCTTTGTACTGCCCGCATCGGTATCGCTGATGATGGCCCTCGGCGCAATCGTGACCTGGCTGGTGAGCTGCCGCTGGGCGAGCCTGACCGAGCGGTTCGCGATTACCGCGGCCGCGGGGCTGATTGCAGGGGAGAGTATTACCGGGGTGGGTGCGTCGTTGTGGCAGATGGTGGGGAGTGGTTAAGGTTGCGCCGAGAGGCGCTTCTGTCCGCAGTAAGTGGGAGGCGCCACTACGCCATCGACGTAGCGCCGTCGCGCGGCAAACACCGGACGTCTTGGGAGCGGAACGCCACCCGGTCCGCTCCCTAAAAATCCAGTTTCTTCAGTGGTTTACAGTTTTTTTGATGAGAGGGGCTTGCCCGCGATGAACGATGACGCGATTTTCCTGACACACTGCATTGCCGGCAAGCCGCCTCTTTATGCCAGAGGAATGCGCATGCGGGATCGGGGGAGCATATGAGCGATGGCCTTTTTCACAAGCACCACGCAAGGGCGTATCTTCAGCTTTGACGCGCAGGATTTACGTTCAGCTCACCCAACAAGCGACTTCAAAAGAATGTGCCGATTCCAAGGGCCGCAATACCTGGGGATGTGTGCGATCAGCACATAGACGATGCGCTGATACCAACTGGCAACCCCGTCATCCAGCGTTTCAATGATTGAATCCACGCAGCCTCTTTCGAGCGCCAGCGCCTCTAGCTTGTGCAGTGCCTCGGCGCCGAGCCCGGTTCCGCGCCATTGTTGACCGACCCACAGGAAATTCACAAACAAGCGTTGAAACTCTGTGCGGCCTGTAGCACCGCCCATGAGCAACGAGTCTTCAGTGAGCGCACAGGCAATGGCGTTGGCATTTCCGCCTAGCGGCTCGGATAAATCGCGCCCGGCGTCGATGACGCCATTTCTGATTGCTTGCAGAAAGCTGCTGTCGAGGTTGTCATCCGTTATCCATTTTCTCATTCCTGTGCCCCCTGCACGTTTGTGTAGAAAGTAGACAGGCAAATGAAATGCCAGGAGGCGGTGATTCAAAAGGTCCAGTTGCCGACGCTGGGCTTACACTGCGATAAACCCTAGCGAATGGAAAGAGTTGTACGAGACACATTAAGCATGACGTGACGAGGAGGACCGCAAGCAATGGAATCGCAGATTAGCTATCGAAAAGCGACAATGGACGATGTTCTGGATATCTGCAAAGTGGGTCAATTGCTCAATGCCATCCACCACGAGGCACGCCCAGACATCTACAGCGCTGCCACTACGGACTATGCGCGCGACTTGCCTCACTGGATGAGAAGCTTCGAAAGCCCTTCTCATGTCGTCTACATCGCGCATGTCGATAACCGTGCGGCGGGCTTCATCACCGCCAGTCTTGCGTCGAGCAGCGGACCGCTGATGCAGCCATTGGATTGCGTCCGCATAGGGTCGGTCTGCGTGGCTGAAGCGGAATGGGGGAAAGGTATCGGACGTTGCCTTTTGCAAATGGCCAAAGACTGGGCCATTCAGCAGGGAGCGAAAGATATCAGGCTGACGGTCTGGGCGTTCAATGCACAGGCCATACGGTTGTACACGGAGTTAGGCTATGAGACGCGTGCGCTCGAGATGGGAATGCGCCTGTAACAGGCTGGATTATCTACGAATGCATACTGTGTTTGTGCAGTGGGAGGCGCCACCACGTCTTCGAAGTAGCGCTGTCGCGCAGCAAACACCGGACCGTGGGAGGCGGCTTGCCGGCGATGAACGATGACGCGATTTCCCTGACATACCGGGTCGGCTGCATCGCCGGCAAGCCGCCTCTTATCAAACAACCTGTAACTTACTGAAGAAATGCGATTTTTTGTAGGAGCGGACCGGGCGGCGTTCCGTTTGTCCGCGAATAGGCCGGTACATCCGACGCATATGCGGTGGCTGAAATACTGCATTCGCGGACAAGTCCCACGAGTTTGCCGCGCGACAGCGCTACGTCGAAGACATAGTGGCGCCTCCCACAAAAACGTGTTCATTCAGCAGATTAAGTGTTGTTTGTTAAGAGCGGCGCGCTCTTCTACAAAAAGCGCGCGCCTGATGAACCCTGCGGATCAATCACGATAAACAGGGTAATCCGTATATCCCTCGGCACTCCCGCCATACACCGTCGCCGGGTTCAGCGTATTCAAGGGCCAGTCATGTTTGATCCGCGCAGGCAGGTCGGGGTTGGCCATGAACGGGCGGCCGAACGCAACGAAGTCTGCCAGTCCTGAGTCGAGCAGTTTGGCACCCGATTCGGCGTTGTAGCGACCTGCGTAGATGATTGCGCCCTTGAACGTGTCGCGCACTGCACGGCGGAAGGTTTCCGGCATGGCAGGGGCGTTGTCCCAGTCGGCTTCGGCGATGGACAGGTACGCGATGCCCACATCCTGAAGGATCTTGATCGCCTCGATGTACGTGGTGTGCGGGTCTTCCTCGACCATGCCCAGGTAAGTGCGGGCTTCGTCGGTGGTCGTGAACAGTGGCGCAAAACGCACGCCGACCTTTTCCTTGCCGATGCATTCGGCCACGCCAGCGACCACTTCGCGCAGAAAACGCAGGCGATTTTGCAGAGAGCCGCCGTACTGGTCGGTTCGAAGGTTGCTGTGCGCGGAAATGAACTGGTTGACCAGATAGCCGTTGGCGCAGTGCAGTTCGATACCGTCGAAGCCGGCTTCCATGGCGTTGCGCGCAGCCTGAATGTAAAGCTGGATCAGTTCCTGGACTTCATCAGTGCTCAGCGCTCGTGGAGCGGAAGGTGGAACCAGTTCGCCTGCGCCGGGGGCGGTTTCGATGAACACGCTGACGCGATCGGTGGCAACGGCAGAGGCCGACACCGGGGCGTCGCCGTTTGGCTGCAAGGCGGTATGCGATACACGGCCCACATGCCAGAGCTGGGCGAAGATCACGCCGTCTTTGGCATGAACGGCTTCGGTCACTTTGCGCCATCCGGCAATCTGCTCTGCGGTATGAATGCCTGGAGTCCAGGCGTAACCCTGACCGCGCGGCTCGATCTGCGTGCCTTCAGTGACCAGCAGGCCAGCACCGACGCGCTGTTGGTAATACTCGGCCATCAATTCGTTGGCGACGTTGCCCGGTTGTGTGCTGCGCTGGCGGGTCAGCGGCGGCAGGACGATGCGGTTTTGCAGGGTGTGGGAACCCAGTTTGGCTGGGGTGAAGAAAGCGCTGTTTTTCATCGGTGTACCTTGTTTGGTCTGATTAGACCAGTCGACTAGTATTTGGGTGAAAATAAAACCGCGTGCCAGGCACACGGTTTCATGAGCTGCTGAAGAAGGATGCTGGCCTGCGGATCAGCCAAGCATCTTCAGAAGCTTGTCGGCCACTGCAGCCGAGCTGGCGGGGTTCTGACCCGTGACCAGTTGGCCGTCAACGACCACGTGGACTTGCCAGTCAGCGACTTTGGAGTAGTGGCCGCCAAGGCGTTGAAACTCGTCTTCGATCAGGAAAGGCACGACGTCGGTCAGGCCGACCGCAGCTTCTTCGGCATTGGTGAAACCGGTCACTTCGCGGTGTTGGATCAACGGCTTGCCATCGGCTCCGACGACGTGACGCAACACGCCCGGTGCGTGGCAAACGAAGCCATGAGGCTTGTTGCTGCGATCAAAGGCTTCAATCAGCGCGATGGAATGCTTGTCTTCTGCCAGGTCCCACAGCGGGCCATGACCGCCTGGGTAGAACACCGCATCAAAGTCATCAGCGCTGACATCGGCCAGGCGACCGGTAGTGGCCAATGCCTGCTGAGCAGCAGGGTCATTGCGGAAACGATCAGTCTCGGCGGTCTGTGCATCCGGCTCATCGCTCTTCGGATCCAGCGGAGGCTGGCCGCCCGCTGGCGAAACCAGTGTGATCTCTGCGCCAGCGTCCTTGAAGGCGAAGTAGGGGGCGGCGAATTCTTCCAGCCAGAAGCCGGTTTTCTTGCCGGTGTTGCCGAGCTGATCGTGTGAGGTCAGAACCATCAAGATTTTCATAGCGCACCCTGTAGTTGGTCAGGCATCAGCGACGTGCAATGAATTTGCGTGTCCCGAGTACCTGTGGAATAGGTTGACGGGGCGCAGCATAGTTTCTAATTAGACCAGTCGTCTAGTAGTTTTTTTAACCCGAGGTTTTTCACCACTGGATGTGGCAAACTCTCGGTCATTCGAATACGACTGGTCTATTGCCTGGTAATCCGCCCCATGAAACCGACCTACGACGACACCCGCCAACACCTGCTCGACACCGGCCACCGGATGATGGCCGAGCGAGGATTCACCAGCGTCGGCCTGAACGAACTGCTGCAGGCGGCAGGCGTGCCCAAGGGCTCGTTCTATCACTACTTCAAGTCCAAGGAGCTCTACGGCCAGGCCTTGCTGGAGGACTACTTTGTCGGCTACCTCGCTGACATGGAGCGACGTCTCACGCTGCCCGGTCTGAGCGCTTACGAGCGTTTGATGGACTACTGGCAGGGCTGGCAGGATCGCTGCGTGCCGGACGGGCAGGGCGACGAATGTCTGGTGGTCAAGCTCAGTGCCGAGGTGTCGGACCTGTCCGAAACCATGCGTCTTACGCTGCGTGACGGTACGGAGCGGGTCGTGTCGCGTATCACTGTTTGCATCGAGCAAGGACAGGCCGACAAATGCCTGCCTGTCGGCGATGCCCGTGCACTGGCGGAGACGCTTTATCAGCTTTGGCTGGGGGCCAGTCTGTTGAACAAGTTGCAGCGCACCGGGCAGTCACTGGGCAGGGCGATGGAGACGACGAAGCGGTTGCTGAGTGTTTGATCGAACGCAACAGCCCGACTAGGTGGAATGACTGAGAATTGAATCAAGCAAGCCTGGAAAGCGTCTTTCAAGCTCATCCTTGCGAAGAGAGTTCATGTGGGTTGTACCAACCGTGCGGGTGCGCATCAATCCCGCATCACGCAGAACCCTGAAGTGATGAGAGACGCTTGATTTGGGGCGCCCTCCATCCAGCTCACCGCAGGTCGCTTCGGCCATGCTGTCGAGACGGCGGATGATCTCCATGCGTACAGGGTCGCTCAAGGCATAGAGAACACGCTCAAGAACGAACTCACTGGCTTCCGGATGTTTGAGTGCTCTCATGATCAGCAACCTTTAACGCAGAACGGTTGGAGTGGATGCGAGGTTTTCAGCGCACCTGACCTCTGAAAGCGTCAAGGTTTTCACGAAGCCAATCGGACAACGAGCGGGGCGCGTTACCGGTGAGGTCTTCTACCGTGAAGGTCCGTTCTGTCAGTACGCAGTCATGGAAAACCCGGTCAAGCCCCACGAGAATTTCAGCCACGAACGGAGAGAGTCCGTCGGCAACCAGCGCAGCATGCTGGGCGGCGGGAGTCCTGTGGGTATAGCTGACAGCGTGACCTAGCAAAACGGATAGTTCCTCGGCAATTTGCGGCATGGTCCAGTTTCCAGATCCTGTCAGGTGATAGGCACGCCGGGAGCCTTTCTCCACATCTTCCAGTAGCGCTATACGCGCACAACTGGCCACGTCTCGAGTGTCGATCAGGTTGACGCGCCCATGCCCTGCGGCACCGGCCCAGGTGCCCGCAGCAATGGCATTGCCGGCGCGTTTGAGTACGTCCATGAATGTGGTGGGTCTCAATACGGTAGAAGCCAGGGATTGCTGACCCAGATGAGCTTCTATCGTTGAATGCCAGGCGAATGGATTCATAGGGGTCGATGGCCCTATGACCGAGAGCTTTACGATGTGCTGCACACCTGCTTCTACGGCAGCGTCAATGAGGGCAATTTCATTGGCGACCTGTTGCGCGGAAGTGCCGTGAGCAATGAACAGTTTATCGACGCCTGCAAGCGCCTTTCCGAGCGTTGACGGTTGATCAAAATCCACTGTCGCAGACGCCACCCTCGCGATGGAGGGCGGGGATGATTGTTGGCGTGTAAGCGCCATCAGGGTGACCGGGTCAGGTGCCAGTTGATCGATCAACTGCATGCCTACGCGGCCCGTAGCGCCTGCAATGGCGATGCGCAGTGGTTTCGTTTGCCTGTTGGATGGGTCAATCATGATGAATTTTCCGTATCATGGAACGATCAGTCCATCTATCCTGTACTGATCGTTCCAGCGTGTCAACGGAGGAATCATGAGCGGTAAACCGCAATATGATGAAAATGCGGTGTTGAAAGCCGCTACAGGCGTTTTCTGGCGTCATGGGTATGCAAATGCCTCTGTGAGCGATCTGACCGAGGCGACGGGACTGTCTCGATCAAGCCTGTATCAGCGCTTTCAAGACAAGGACGGGCTCTTCAACGAGTCCCTCCAACTGTATACCGAGCGCGTATTGGCCCGGATGAAATCGACTCGCGTACAGACCTCCAAAGCGAGCGTGGAAGCGCTGCTACGTGAGTTTCTGCCCAAAGAGTCTGATGTAACGCGCCCGTCAGGTTGTCTGATTTCGCGCAGCAACGCTGAGCAGGAAGGCCTTAGTGCCACAGGAAAGAGCGCTGCGAATGCTGCGGCCTGCAAGCAGCGGCAGATTTTTCTGGAGATTTTGATGGATGGGCAAGTGGCAGGTGAGATCGGGCGCAACGTGGATGTGAATCTGTTGGCCTGGTATTACTTCGGAATATTGCAGTCGATTGTAAATCTGCCTTTGGTGGGTGCTAACAGCCAGACGCTTACCCGTCTCATTGACGTCGCCATGCTCGCATGGCCGCAAGGCAAGGCGTGAATGACGGTCGTGTTGAAGCTGTTTCGCCGACATCCGGAGACCCGTTGGCTGAACAGGTTGGCGTCGCTTCGATCAAGGCTTGCTTACATATAATTGGTAACTAATTGTTGGCTGATTGCCGCCCCGCATTTGATGTATACCCTTTTTCTTTTTTAGCCGTCGCCGCTGCACGAAGAGTGAAGGGTGAGCGTTAAGGACTGACCATGAAGCCCGAAAGCCAACCCGCCATGCAGGCGAAAAGCGGCCCGATTACGTTTGCATGCAATGGATGCGGAATCTGCTGCAAAGGACGTCTCATACCCCTCACGCTTCAAGAGGCCGAGGAGTGGCTGGATCGCGGTAACGATGTCGCCGTCATACTTGAAGCGTTCGACCACTCGACCTACCTCGATCCGGCGCACTATGCCCACAGCGTCAAGCGGGCTGCGGAAGTGATCAGTGGCGAGGCACGCATCCAGGTGGTCGCCGTCTTTGCGGGTAACGCGCTGACACAGTGCCCGAGTCTGGGTGAGGATAACCGCTGCGGAATCTACGAAGACCGGCCACTGGTCTGTCGAATCTATCCCATGGAAATCAACCCGTTTCTGACCCTGCGTCCTGAAGAAAAGGTGTGTCCGCCGGAAGTCTGGGAGTCGGGCGACGTGTTGTTTTCCGATCGGGTCGTTGACCCTGTCCTGGAAGATCAGATTCAACGCTCTCGCCAGGCTGACCGAGACGACGCCGGGGCCAAGATTGCCGTGTGTGAACAGATGGGAATGAACGTCGCGGCCTGGAAAGGCGATGCCCTGGCTGTTTATCTGGCTGACCGCGTGCTACTGCGACAGGCCATAAGTCTCGTCAGGGCTGGGGATACTGCGCCTGCAAGCGTGTCCTGGAAAGTCCGTGCCGATGATGCTGATCTTCACACCCGTCTGGACTTGGCGGGCGTTGAGATGGATTTTGGAAAACAGACCGACTACATCTTTCATTCCGTTGCCGTATGAGCCTGCCGGGTGGTGGTTGTGCTTTTACGGAATGAAGAAAATACCGAGACGTCAGCGCAACCGTTGATACGCCAGCAACCGGTGCTCGGTCGCTCGAAACAGGCCAACCAGAGTAAATGCCACCAGCATGTATAGCAGCGCAGCTATCCCATAGGCCTGAAAAGTCTTGAAGGTGGCAGCGTTGACGTCGGCAGCAATTTTCAGAATATCGGGCACCGTTGCCGTAAACGCGATGGCCGTGGCGTGCAGGACAAAAATCACTTCGTTACTGTAAGCGGGAAGTGCCCGGCGCAACATGCCGGGTATCAGCACGTGAAGGAACAGTCCGCTGCGCGTCATGCCCAACGCCAAAGCAGCCTCGATCTCGCCACGGGGCGTGGTGCGCAATACGCCGGAGAGAATTTCGATGGTATAGGCACAGGTATTCAAGGCCAGCGCCAGAATCACGCAATGCATACCGTCCTTGAAGAACCACCACAAGCCCGGCGACTCCCTGATGACGCTCAGACTGGCCATGCCGCTGTAGATAATCAACAACTGGACGAACAGCGGCGTACCGCGAAACACCAGGGTGTAGAGCCTGACCGGCAGAGCGAACCATGGGCTGCTGTAGGTGCGTATCAGGGCCAACGGTATTGCGGCGAGCAACCCGATGGCGGCGGACGTTACCAGCAGCCATAACGTGACGGCCAGACCGCTCCAGTGGTAACCGTCCGACCACAGGAAGTTCGGCCCGAACTCTTGCAGTATGTCGATCACGATAGCCTCCGCTTAGGCTCGACGCTGTAACGCCGCTCAAGCTGTTTGAGCGCAACACTTGAAAGGATTGCGAAGGCCAGGAATATCGCGGCATCACCAGGTAGAAAAACATCTGTCTTGAAGTCGCGTTACCGGCCTGTTTGGCTACCTGCACCATGTCGTTGAGACCCAGGAGCGAAATCAGTCCGGCACCTTTCAACAGGACTTGCCAGATATTGCCGAGGCCAGGCAACGCAAAGCGCATCATCAACGGAAACCGGATGCGGTGCAGCACTTGCCAGTGACTCATGCCGTAAGCACGAGCGGCTTCCAGTTGCCCAGATGGAATAGCCTGGAACGCGCCGCGAAAGGTCTCCACGCAGTACGCTCCATAAATGAATCCCAGCGTTGCGATGGCAGTGCCGTAAGGATTCAGAGGCCATGAATCCTGGCCAAACGCTTGCGCCATCTGGTTCAGTCCGATCTGTGCGCTGTAGTAAATGAGCAGCATCAGGACCAGGTCCGGAACACTGCGCACCAGTGTGGTGTAGAGGGTCGCGATCAGCCTCAACGGTGCCAGTGGCGCCAGTTTTGCCAAGGCTCCCAGCAGGCCGAGCAGGACCGCGAGGCAGGCAGCCCAGATGGCCACCTGAACGGTCAACCATGCCCCCTGAAAAATGAGATAGCCGTACCCCTCAAGGAACATGATTTCAGGCTCCGCGGTGGTGGTTTATTGAGGCGAAATGTCGAAGTCGAAGTATTTTCTGGCGATACGGTCATAGGTGCCGTTTTCGTGAATCTTCTGGAGCGCCCGGTTGATGTCGGTGGCCAGCGCGGTGTCACCCTTTCGCAAGCCTATTCCTGTTCCCGGCCCGAATATTTCGGGTGATTTGACGACGTCGCCGGCGTAGCTGAATCCCTTGCCTATCGGCTTCTTGAGCAAGCCTTCATTGATCGCGATGGCGTCGTCAAAAGCAGCATCGAGCCGTCCGTTGATCAAGTCCGAATAGGTCAGGTCGCTGCTTTGATAAGGCACTACTTCTACACCCTTCAAGCCCCACATCCGCTTGGCATAGACTTCGAACACGCTGCCTTGCTGCACACCAATGCGCTTGCCGCGCAAGGACTCTGACGTCGGCTGCAAGGCGCTGCCTTGCGGTGCCACCAGACGGGCAGGGGTGTCGTACAGCGTGTCGGAAAAAGCGATTTCGTTCTTGCGCGCTTCGGTAATCGACAGCGCAGACAGGATGCCGTCGAACTTCTTGCCTTTAAGCGCGGAGATCATTCCATCGAAGGCGTTTTCCACCCAGACACACCGACGTTTCAACTCGGTACACAGGCTTTCACCCAGCTCGATATCGAACCCTGTCAGCGAGCCGTCCGGTTGCTTGGACTCAAACGGAGGGTAGGTGGGGTCTACCCCGAAACGCAGCTCGTCACTGGCGCCCCAGCTCAGCAGTGGGAGTGCCGCGAACGTTAATCCGATCAGACATTTTTTCATCGACAGGGTATCCACAACGGGTTGGTTGAACGGTCCAGGCACACGCCTGGAACAGCGCGTATCAGCCTTGGTTTTCCAAGGCGTTTTTCAGATGCTCGGAGCGTTCGATGTCCATTGTCTGCCCATGACCAAAACCACCGTTCCAGCCACAGACCTGAACCGCATAATCGACGCCGCGCACCAGACACTCCGCAAGGCCGTACCGGGCCTGATTCGCCAGCAGAAACGCGGCGATAAATCCGTCTCCCGCCCCCATGCTATCGACGACGCTGCAGGGCAGGCCAGGGTGTTCGTGGATCCCTTGCCCATCAGTCGCGAGCGCACCCCGCGCACCACGAGTGATGATCACGATCTTCGGACCCATCGCTTGCATCGAGAGCGCCAGTTCGTGCGCGTCTTGTGAAGGGAGGTCGGCGGCCGAGAAAAAAGCGATATCGACCTGTTCGATCAGACCTTTCCACTCGAACTCGACCCAGTTGTCCGAGAAGTCGAAAGACAGACAGCCGCTAGCATGGCGAATCTGCGCCAGCTGGTTTTCAAGACCGCTATAGAGGCTGCTGTGCGCCAAGGGGAACTGCGCGATGTAGGCCAGATCCTCGGTGCTGAGTTGCAACTGACGACAGACACCAGGATCGCTCCCGAGAAACACGCGCTCGCCATCGATGCTATCGACACACGCCCAGCCATTGGCGCCCGGCAGCGTTCGGCAACGGGACGTATCGACGTGTTCTTTCTGAAGGCTGTCGAGCAGACACTTGCCGTAACGGTCATCGCCCACGCAGCCCAGGTAGGCGCTGCGAGCGCCAAGCCGGGACGCAAATACCGCTGCGTTGAGCGCATTCCCGCCCGGATACTCAATGTTCCGGTCCAGGTAGACGTCCATGGTGTTGTCGCCGACCGCGATCAGGCTTGCCATGCTCAGTACTCCGTTTTCCACATATAGCGGCGAGTGGTCAGCGGTTGTTGATGCCAGACAGCCAGATGCGCGGCGATGCGTTCAGCTGCGATACCGACGATATAGGGCGCAACCATGGCGCGGATTTCGGGCTCGATCCCGACCATCGGGAAGTCCTTGGAATCGTAGATCATCACCCGCTCGGTATAACGCTGGCAGAAGCTCACGACCCGTTCCATCTGCGCCCGGCTGGGATCTTCGCCAACCAGCAGCAGCAACGGAGTAGAGGCGTCGATGGCTTCGAACGGACCATGGAAAAATTCCGCAGCTTCCACGGGCAGGCAGTGCAGCCATTGGCTTTCCATCACGACACACACGCCGAATACATAGGCAGTGGTAAACATCGGCCCCGATGCCAGGAAATACATGACGCGATCATCTTTGTAGAGGCGGGCCTCTTCAGTGGCGCGTTGGTCGTTGTTGATTGCCGCATCCGCCAGCGCTTGCGGCAATGCCTTGAGTGACCGGGTGAGCTTGTCGAGCAATGGCCAGCCTTCACGTTTGGCCAGAATGCCGCCGACCAGGGCCTGGAGGATCATGAAGCAGCCGAAGTAGGCCTCGTCCGTCGGCCCCACCAGAAAGCAATGCTGAACGGCTTTTGCCAGCGGCAACCCGGCCGTTTGCGTCACGCCCACGGTGAGACAGGGTTTGCCCTGAAGAAAGTGTGCAGCGGCGATGGTTTCCTGCGTCGTTCCGGACTTTGAGGCAAGCACCACCAGCGTGCGTTCGTCCAGGCGCGGCGGATCGATATCCATGAAATCGGCCGGGAAGTAGCGCCGGACTTCCAAGGAATGGCTATAGCGTTCAATCCAGTATTGCAGACCGAGCATGATGCGATTGGGCGCACCGCAACTGACGAAATAAATCCGGTCGATCCGCGTGGCCAGTTCCTGGCCGAACTGCTGGGCGTCGTCGACGATTTGAACGGATTGTTGCAAGGAAGCGGTAAAGCCTTCCCGGTTGAACTGGATCGCCATGCGGACTCCTGAGTACCTTGTGAAGAGGCTGCTATTCGCCAAGAATTAGACCAAAACCTATACCATGAAAAAGACCACTACAAGGCTTTTCCTTCATGGTCTAATAGGGCGAGTGAGCGATTTTGTAGAAAGCTGATGGGCCGATCGTTAACCAAATCGCCTAACGCGGCGGCTTTTTGTCTGCCGCAGTGACACGAACCGCCAGAAAAAATAAATCGAGATGTAGACCATGAAGTTGACCAGTGAAAAACCGTCGGACACGGCGTTTCCTGCCCCTCTGCGCAAACAGGTGGCCTGGCAGGCTGTGCAGGCGTTGCTGGAAATGCTTGAACGCCCGGAGTTCGGGCCGACTGAACGTATTCCGGCAGAGCGGGACCTGGCTGAGCACTTGGGCATCAGCCGCATGACCTTGCGCAAGGCATTGCAGATACTGATCGACCGAGGGGTGCTTGAGCGTCGCGGCAACCGTGGAACCTTCGTGACGGCACCAGGCGTTGAGCGGCCACTCAATACCATGGCGCGCAAGGGCATCGCCCAAGTGGTTGAACAGGCCGGGGCTCGCCCAGGCAGCAAGCTGCTCTACTTTGAGCAAACCGCTGCAAGTGCTCGCGTCGCCAGACTGCTGAAGATCCAGGAAGGGGACGTGCTACTCACCATCAGGCGTCTGCGCACAGTGGACCAGAAGCCGTTCTGCATCGAGACCAGCTACATCCCCGCCGCCAAGGTCCCTGAGCTGGTTGCTGCCGACCTGATCGAAGGGGCGTCGCTGTATGCGCTGTTGTCGGAGCGCTATCAGATCGAAATAGAAAGTGATGAAGGGACGTTAAGCGTTGCCACGATGAACGACCAGGAGGCCCGGTTGCTGGAGGTTGAACCCGGCACAGCCGCATTGGTTTATCGAGGCGTGATATTCGATACCCAAGGGCAGCCGGTCGAGTATCTGGTCTCGGTCAACCACCCCCAACGCGTCGTGTTCAAACTGGCAGACAGTCGGATCAATGGTTTCCATGCCCGTCCCTAGACCGCCGGATGTAGGCCAAAAACAATTTGACATATGTTATTTGTGATCACATATTGAGCGCATAAGAACGCCAATATGAGCCAGATCCATGACCGACAGTCCGACCCTCCTGCCCAGCATGCGCCAGGTTTCTCGCGATACCTTGCAGGATCAGATCTATCGTCAGATCCGTGAAGCCTTGATGAGCGGGCGCTTCCAGCCAGGCCAGAAGGTGACGATCCGCGGCCTCGCCGAGGCGCTGGGTTCCAGCCCGATGCCAGTCCGTGAAGCACTCAATCGCCTCAGCGCAGAAAACGCCTTCGAAGTCACCGAAACCTCCCGTCTGCGTGTCCGCATGATGACGCCCGAGCGACTGCGCGAGATCCGCGACGCGCGGGTTGCGCTCGAAGGCCTTCTGGCCGAGAAAGCGGTCCTTCTGCTCAAGGACATCGACCTCAAGGAAATCAGCCACCTCTGTGACCAGATGCAGCAGGCCGCCGACAGCGTCGATGTGCCCCGTTATCTGTGGACCAACTTTGCCTTCCACCGGCGTATCTACGCGGTAGCGAACGCTGAGCTGACCATCGCCGCCGTTGAGAATTTCTGGCTGCACATGGGCCCGTGCTTTGCGCTAGTGGCACCCGATAAAGCGCACCTTCAGCGCTCGATGGAGGCACACAACCGCATCGTTCAGGCGCTTGCCGAGCGCGATGGGGCTGCGGCCCGGGCGGCAGTCACCGACGACATCATGCAGGCCGCCGATTCCCTGGCGCGCCTGATCGTCAAGAGCGGCCGTTCAAGGTCGTCTGTCTCTGGAGCAAAAAAAGCATGAGCGTTCTCGATCGACTGATTCCCTATAGCGGCCTGCGAGTACTGATTTCCGGAGGCGCCGCCGGCATTGGTGAAGTACTGGCGGCGGCTTACACCGAAGCCGGTGCACACGTGCATGTGTGTGATGTCAGTGAAACCGCCCTCGCATCGTTTCGCGACCGGTATCCGCACAGTGTCGCCACCCAGGCGGATGTGGGTGACCCTGCGCAGATCGAAGCGGTGTTCAAGGTCCAGCGCGAACGCTTCGGCGGTCTCGATGTGCTGATCAACAACGCCGGGATCGCAGGTCCTACGGCGGGCATCGAGGCGATCACCGATGAGGAATGGCAGCGCACTGTCGACATCAACCTCACCGGGCAATACCGCTTTGCTCATCACGCGGTTCCGCTGCTCAAGGCATCGCCCAACGCGCACATGATCCACATTGCTTCCGTTGCCGGCCGCCTGGGTTACGCCTGGCGCACACCGTATGCGGCGACCAAATGGGCCATTGTGGGTTTGATGAAATCGCTGGCATCCGAGTTGGGCGAAAGCGACATCCGCGTCAACGCGTTACTGCCCGGGATCGTCGAAGGCCCACGCATGGACGGTGTGATTCGTGCCCGTGCCGAACAGATGAAGGTGCCTGAAGCCGAGATGCGCGAGGAGTACCTGAAAAAAATATCGCTCAGACGCATGGTCACCGCTGAAGACGTCGCGGCCATGGCGTTGTTCCTGTGTTCGCCCGCCGCGCGCAACGTGACCGGCCAGGCCATCAGCGTGGATGGCAACGTCGAGTACCTCTAGACGTCTCGATCTGAACGAAGATAACGGCCGTACGTATTCCGGTCGGGCAACCCCAATCACTTTCTCGCCAAGAACAAGAATGGAGAAGACTCATGCCTAAAAAACGCCCGGTGATTATCACCTGCGCCGTCACTGGCGCCATTCATACGCCTTCAATGTCGCCGCATTTGCCGATCACACCGCAGGAAATTGCCGACGCGGCCATTGGCGCCGCTGAAGCGGGTGCATCGATTGTTCACCTGCATGCTCGCGATCCCCATGATGGTCGGCCCAGCCAGGACGTGGGTCTGTTCCGCCAGTTTCTGCCGCAAATCAAAGCCAGCAGTGACGTGATCATCAACATCACCACCGGCGGCGCGCCGACCATGGGTGTGGAAGAGCGTCTGCAGCCGGTGGCGCAACTCAAGCCCGAGTTGGCGTCCTTGAACATGGGCTCCATGAACTTCGGCCTGTACGAAATGCTTGATCGCTTCACCGAGTTCAAGCATGACTGGGAGCGGCCATACCTGGCCGAAAGCGACGACCGGATTTTCCGTAATACTTTCCGCGATATCGCTCACATTCTCGATACCTGTGCTGAAAACCGCACTCGCTTTGAAATCGAATGCTACGACATTGGTCATTTGTACACCGCTGCGCATTTTCTGGAGCGTGGCCTGCTCAAGGCGCCGATTTTCATTCAATCTGTGTTCGGCCTGCGAGGCGGCATCGGCGGTCACCCTGAAGACTTGGCGCACATGCGCCGTACGGCAGACCGCCTGTTCGGCGATGCCTATCAATGGTCGATTCTCGGCGCCGGTCGCAACCAGATTCCTTTGGGCACGATGGGCCTGTCGATGGGCAGTCATGTGCGCGTCGGTCTTGAAGACTCGCTGTGGGATGGGCCGGGCAAACTGGCAGCGTCCAACGCTGATCAGGTCAAACGTATCCGCACTGTGATCGAAGCCCTCGGCGGAAGCGTGGCGACGCCAGATGAGGCGAGGGAAATGCTCGACCTGAAGGGCAAGAACCAGGTCGACTTTTAACACCTGTTTTCAGTGACCCAACGTGCCATCTCAATAACAACAAGACAGAGGTGAAACATGCGTATCGAAGTCGTCGTGGACGTCAAGAACACGCTGGGCGAAGGGCCGGTCTGGGATGTCGAACAGCAACGGCTGTACTGGATCGACAGTTTCGACGGTCGGATCCTGCGCTGCACCGGGGACGGGCGCGAACTGCGCGCCTGGGATGTCGGGCAGAAAATAGGCTCCATGGCTCTGCGCAGGAATGGCGATGCAGCTATCGTCGCCCTGCAGAACGGGCTCTACAGTCTGGACTTGCCAACCGGCGATCTTGAACTGATCGTCGACCCCGAGCCGGGGCAGCCGAACAATCGGCTCAATGACGGCAAAGTCGATCGTCAGGGCCGATTCATCGTCGGTTCGATGGATACACAGGAAGATCAGGCGAGCGCCAGGCTCTATCGTCTCGACCCGGACCTGAGCCTGCATACCCTGGACGAAGGCATCATCGTTTCCAACGGCCCATGCTGGAGCCCGAACGGCGAAACCTTTTATTTCGCCGACACCTGGTCCGGAGAACTCTGGGCTTACGACTACGACGATACGACCGGAACCGTCGCCAATCGTAGAACATTCGCCAAGGTCGATACCTCCGGTGGCGGCGCTGCAGATGGCTGCACCGTGGATGCTGAAGGCTGCCTGTGGCAGGCGCTGGTCTACGCCGGAAAACTGGTGCGTTACACGCCGGACGGGCAGGTGGATCGCATCATCGACATGCCTGTGAAGAAGGTCACCAGCCTGACCTTCGGCGGACCGAATCTGGACACGCTGTTCGTCACCTCCATGGCCAAGCCTCCGCTGCCGCGCTTTCCCGAAGACGGCCAGCAACGGGGTGCTTTGTTCGCCATCACCGGGCTGGGTGTGCAAGGCATCGCCGAAAAACGCTTCGCCAGCTGATCGACCCGAAAAATCGGACCCGACCGTTAAGGACGACTGAACTCTCTTTACAGCGCGTGCGTGGCACGCCTGGAGATTCTCCCGTGCAAAATAATAAAAAAGCATCGCTGGGCCAGATTCATCGGTTCTCGTGGGTATCGTTACTGGTGTGTTGGTTGATCTGGATCCTCAACGCCTATGATCGCGAGATTGTCCTGCGCCTGGGGCCGACCATTTCCAAGCACTTCGATCTGTCGGCAGATCAGTGGGGCACACTGGCGACTGTCGTCATGCTGGCCCTGGCGGTTCTGGATATTCCCGGCTCCATCTGGAGTGACCGCTACGGCGGCGGCTGGAAACGCGCGCGCTTCCAGGTACCGCTGGTGCTGGGTTACACCGCGCTTTCGTTCCTGTCCGGCTTCAAAGCACTCAGTGCAAGCCTGGCCAGCTTCGTTGCCTTGCGGGTGGGTGTGAACCTTGGAGCAGGTTGGGGCGAGCCGGTCGGCGTCAGTAACACCGCAGAATGGTGGCCCGTGGAGCGCCGGGGTTTTGCCCTTGGCGCTCACCACACCGGCTACCCCATCGGCGCGATGCTCAGTGGCATTGTCGCCAGCTTCGTGATCACCACATTCGGTGAAGAAAACTGGCGCTACGTGTTCTTCTTCGCGTTCGTTGTAGCGCTGCCATTGATGATTTTCTGGTCGCGCTACTCAACCGCCGAGCGCATCACCCAACTGTATGTCGACATTGCCGCCAAAGGCATGACCCCACCGGACAGCACGCCATCAACCAACGTCAAAGGCCAGGCCTGGAAAACGTTCAAGGCGACACTCGGCAATCGCAACATCGCCTTGACCGCCGGCAACACGATGCTGACGCAGGTGGTATACATGGGCGTCAACATTGTCCTGCCCGCTTACCTGTACAACATCCTTCACCTGTCGCTGGCCGAATCGGCAGGCATGAGTGTGGTATTCACCCTGACCGGCATCCTCGGGCAACTGGTCTGGCCGTCACTGTCGGACATCATCGGTCGCCGAGTGACATTGCTCATCTGCGGCGTGTGGATGGCTGCCAGCGTCGGTGCGTTCTACTTCGCCAACACCACATTCATCATCATCGTCGTGCAATTGCTGTTCGGTCTGGTCGCCAACGCAGTCTGGCCGATTTACTACGCAGTAGCCTCTGACTCCGCACAGCCATCTGCCACCTCGACCGCCAACGGCATCATCACCACGGCGATGTTCATCGGTGGCGGTATCGCACCGATATTGATGGGCACCCTGATCAGCATGGGCGGCGGCTGGACCAGCCTTCACGGCTACACGGTGTGTTTCTTTGTCATGGCAGGCTGCGCGCTCGGCGGGGCATTCCTGCAGCTGTTTTCGCATCGGACGCAGGTGTTGGTTGGTCAGACGGGACTTTGATGGGTTTGGTCCCGGTGGTGAGGGCTGCCGGGATTTCAGTTACCCAGAATGCGATTGCAGATGGCAACAGCGGCTAGGCTTTTTACGTGGGTTAAATCCATTTAATTGTGATTAATACCTTGCATCGTCGAATAAGCCACAATATCTGGGAATTAAGCCGCTTGATACCTAAGCGTATTAACTCTACAATTTTGGAGATTAACGATCAGCGAACGGGCTTGGTGCGCACTATGTTGGATTTGAGCTTCAGCAAGCCGAGCGAGGTTGTCAAACGCCTCTGCGATCGCCTACGCACAGAGCGGCTGGCGCTGGACATGACACAAGCCGACCTGGCCGGACGTGCCGGCATCGGTACAAACACCGTGTCGAACCTTGAAGCCGGGCGCAATGTAGGATTCGAGAACGTCGTTCGTGTGGCGATGGCGCTTGGCCGAACCAGGGAGCTTGAAGGTTTGTTCCTGCCAAAGCTGGATAGCATCGAAGATATTCGGCGCTACGAAAACAGCGCCAATCGTCTTCGTACGAAGAGGAAGTCCGGCAATGCTTGAGCAGGTAAACGTCTTCTACGAGGGCTGGGGCGAGCGATGGCAATGGGGCACGCTGGTCTCCACGACCGCCCTGACCGGTCGCCCGCTGATCGTGTTCGAGTACAGCAATGAAGCCAGGCAAAGAGGCCTGGAGCTGTCTTCCTACACGCTCCCGTTGCAAGGGCCTCAGTTGCGCAAGGACTTCCCGGACCACCAACTGTACTTGCCCGGGCCTGTCTACGACTCCTTGCCCGATGGGTGGGGAATGTTACTGATGGACCGTATGTTCAGGCGCCGCGGGCTCACCACGGCGCGCATCGGCTCACTGGAGCGGTTGGCCTACATCGGCAGCAATGCGATGGGCGCCATGACGTTTGAACCCGTGGCGCCCGAAGGGCAGGGGGCCGAAGTCCATATCCCGCTGGAAAAACTTGCCGCCGAAGTGCAGGAAGTGCTGCATGGAGACGGTGGCGAGTTTCTGCAGACATTGATGCTGGTCGGTGGCTCGCCTCAAGGAGCAAGGCCCAAGGCGCTCGTCTATCGCGATCCCGAAACCGGCGCGTTTACCACGGCGGTCACACAGGGTTTTGAAGCATGGCTGGTCAAGTTTCCGGCCAAAGAAGAGCATGCCGAAGTGTGCGCTATCGAAATGGCCTACGCCGAGTGCCTGCGCATGTGCGGTATCGAAACCCCTGACACGGAGTACTTCAGTCTGCCTGATGGGCTGGCTGCGTTTGCCAGCAAGCGATTCGACCGACAGGAGGGTCTGCGCATCCCCATGCAAAGCCTTGCCGCCTTTACAGGGGCCAATTACCGGTCTCCGGGCGTATTGGATTACGTCAACTTCCTGCGGGCAACACAGATGTGTACCAACGATGTGCGAGAGATGGCGGTGGCCTTCGAACGTGCCGTCTTCAATGTTGCATTCAACAACCGAGACGATCACCCCAAGAACTTTGCTTACATCATGTCGCAAGACGGTCAGTGGAAACTGTCTCCGGCTTACGACGTGACCTTCTGTGAGGGGTCAGGTGGATATCACCAGATGGATGTGATGGGAGAAGCCCTGTCGATTTCCCGCCCACACATGCTTCGGCTTGCCGAAGAGGCCGAGGTGCTTCCGGACGTTGCCGGTAGGATGATTGATGGTATTTGTGATGTGGCGAGCCGGTTTACGAGCGTTGCCGAGAAGCTGTGTCCTGGGGGTATTACTTCAGACACCTTGCGCGTGATTCAGGGCCGTATTGATCAGAACGTCGATCGGTTGCACCAAGGTCATGAAGGCCGCGGTCGCCGTTGATGAGCACGAAGGGTGGGGCGACTCTCATGTCACCATGCCTGGCGACTGTTCCAGCAGCATGAACAGCTCCTTGTTAAGGGCTGTACAAGTGAAGCGTTCAGCGCGTGGAGGTGGGCTTTTTCAGCAGGATGAAGCCTGAAACCAGGATGAGGACAAGGCCTGCTGCGGTCCGGCTGCTTAGCACTTCATTGAACAGCAGGGCTCCCCAGACAATCGCGAAGATCAGGTAGATGTAATCAAATGCACCGATGATCGAGGTCTCGCCGATTTGATAGGCCCGAGCGATGCCGGTACTGACCAGTACCATCAGAATTGCCAGCACGATCATCACGCCCCAGTCGCCGATGCCCATGGGTGACCAGCCGCCTAGCAGGAAGCGCAAACCTTCGTTGTCCGGCAGGTGAGGACCGGTCTGTAAGACGACGACGCTGCCGACCACTCCCATCAATAACAACACGGTGTTCAGTGCCAAGGCCAGATGCATCGGCACCTCGTTGGCGCACTTGCCCTTGGTCACGACCGCTGCCAAGGCATAGAAAATTGCCGCGAGCACGGGCAGCAGCGTCCAGAGATTGAAGTCGGCCTGACTGGGCGCGAGCGTGACCAGCACCCCTGCGAACCCCACCAGAATGGCCAGCCATTTGCGCGGGGTGACATGCTCGTCCAGCATGACTGCCGAGAACAAGGCAATTTTGTCGAGCTCAGGAGAGGTTTGCGCGTGAATCAGGAAGTGGTCACTGCAAGGGAATTCGCAGCGGGCGAAGGCTGACAAACGAAGAGGAATTGAGCCAATTTTGACCTGCGTGCCTTTTTGAAAAGTGGCAACGACTCGATAGCTGCAAACGATCCGGCTGTTTCGGCACATCCCTGATGTCGTGGAACAATTTTGGTATGGATGGAGTGGGTGCCACTGATGAGTGATATATTTCGACCTAGGTAAAAAGGCTTCACTGGGCGGTATCGCTTGCAGGGACTAAAGGATAACAAGTATCGCTGTTGTACCCGGAAGTAAAGAAATTGAACTCAAGGCGTGTAGTCATCGTGCGTGATTCTTTAAAGCAATCGTTGTTTAGTGTGGCGGATGATATCGAGCGACACCCGCGATTTGAGAAAGCAATCCGTCTGCACTACGAGGCATTGTTGAACCCTTACGCCAAACGTCCTTTTTTTTATAAAAATGCATTGCAGTTCAATCGCATGCTGGTGTCGTTTTCGTTGTTGAGTCATTATTTCGATAACCCTGAGCCTTTACTGTCTCAAGTCAAGGAATTCTGCGTTGCACGCAAGCTGTTTTCACCCAACAGCCTCGAATCTTTTTTTTTAGTATTAAAAGCGTTGGGGTTCATTGAGTTAAGGCCTCACCTGACTGACGCCCGTCTAAGAGTTTTCAAACTGTCCTCCAAAGCCTGTAAAGAAGTCAGGATGATGCTGGCCTCGATGATTGATCCGCTAACCGAGATGGGTGCAGACAGAGAATCAATGCGTCAACTATCGATGCTGGATGACAATGGATATATGGCGGTTTACTTCAAGGGCATGTCGCAAATCCTGAAACAGGATCTGAGCATGGACCACTTGCTCCCTGAGTGTCACTGGTTGGTAAAAAGAGAGGGCGGGCATTTGTTGATGTTGGCCATTTACCTGGATGCGTGCGTAGACGCTGATAAGGCTTCAGGATTCAAGTCTTCTTCGTATCTGGCGCTGGCGAGCTCCTTGTCCGTCTCCAAGATGCATATTATTCGGCTTGTCCAAGAAGGCGTGGGAAAAGATTTTTTCAAAGTACACGACAACTCTGAGCTTGAAGTGTTGCCCGCATTTGTAAGCGTGGTCAGACGATTCATGTCGTTGTCTTTTGCCATGGCGCTACAGTGTACGAGTTTGAAACGGATCAACAAGCCTATAGGTATTACCTTCTCGGGAGAGGAAGATGCACAGGGATCTCAAGCTCAGGCCCAGGATAAAGCAGTTACTTGCTCCTGCGGTATTACAGGCTGAGTTGGTCGGCGTTGCCTCGTGGTTATGGGTTTTAGCAGTCGATCCTTTGTTGGAACTCAACGTATTTACGTCTTTGCTCACGGCGGGTCTTGCCTGTGTATGCTACGCCCACCATTACGCTGCCTCGTTCGGTGTGTGGCGGTTTTTGGGCATTCTGTATGTTTTTTTATTAACTATGGGCTTTCTCTACGTCATCAACGTTAATCCGACGTTGGCCATTTTCTCATTGCCGTTGGCGATAACTCTTGTCATGAGCGGTGCCCTGTTGTTCGTATCGTTTCAGGATTATCTGGTCTCGGCAGCGTTTGTCTGGCTGCTGACATGGCTAAATTGGCACGCGGGATATTCTGGTGACCTAGGTACTTATGTGGTGATTTTTTGCGTGGCCTCCGTCTGTATCGGAGGGGCACTGAATCTTTCTTATCTTAGAAACCTGAAGGCGGTGCTTTCATTGGAAAGCAAGTTTAGAGAGTTGGCGCAAACTGATTACCTGACCTCTATCCCAAATCGCCGTGCGTTTATGGAGACGTTTGCCGAGATGATTGCGGAGGGCTCTCAAGGCTATTTCATCATGCTCGATATCGACAGCTTCAAACTGATGAATGATCAACATGGTCATGATGTCGGCGACCAGATTTTGTGCTCGATGGCGGCTTGTCTGAAAGCCACCAAGGGTAGCTATTGTGTCGGGCGAATAGGCGGAGAAGAGTTTGGCGTGCTAGTGGCGGGGCATGAGCAGTCTAACGCTACCCATTACGTCCTCAGCTTGTTGAGTACCATAAGGGGCAGCCTGGAGTCGCCTTACTGCTATACCTGCAGCGCCGGAATGGCCAGGATTTCAACAGGGTCGACAATGACGGATGCGCTCAAGGTGGCTGACAAAAACATGTACTTGGCAAAAAGAAATGGCAAAGGCTGTGCTTATTTCGAAGGCAAGTCACTTCATTCCTTACCGCCTGCTGATTCGAGGCTTGAAAGTCTTTATTAGGTGATGCGGTGAGGTTTGAAATAGACGTCTCGGGCACCAAGACTTTTTGTACTGCGCTTTGATCGTCGCATTTTTAAGTTTGAAAGTCAGCGAGCAGCCGAGCTGTTTGCAAGGTGGCTGAGCGGGCAGAGTGCGGTCCTGATCATTTTGAAAACCGAAGTGCCTGATGCTCAATGGTTCATTGAGTAGTGATCAGTGTCGCTCATTGTTTAAAAAGACACCCTTACAGGTATCGTCATGTTCAATAGTCATTTGAAAAAAGCACTGGGCGATCAGCGTATAGAGCTGCACCTGTTACGTCAGTTGCTCGAGTATATGGATAAAACAATGCTGTCGGTCAGGCTGGATGCCCACTTGAATATTTGCGCTTTCAATCAACATTTTGCTCAGGCGCTGGGGTACCCCTTTGATCGCCTAGTCGGGCGCCCCTTGGCTGAACTTGCCGCTCCCACCCCAAAGAAAGGCTCCTGGTTTGCGATTTTGAAAACAGCGCTTTCGAATTCTGAGTCCGTGACAGGTGACTATCACTTCGTCTGCGCAGACCAGAGCATCGCATGCCTGAAATTGTATTGGTTCCCTGTTCAGGGCGAGAATGGAATGGTGTCCCATATTCAGTGCTACGGCAGTGAGTTAACCGATAGCGTGCAACATGCGGCTGAAAACGAGTCGTTGATTGATGCGCTAGTAAAGTCGACAGCCATGATTCAATTCAATCTTGATGGCACAGTCATCACGGCCAACCAGCAGTTTTTGCAGGCAATGGGTTACACCCTCGAACAGGTGAGAGGTCAGAGTCATCGTATGTTTTGTCACGCCGAGGACCTTGCATCGCCGCTTTACGCATCGTTCTGGAAGAAGCTCAACCAGGGGGAATATGTAGCCGATCGCTTCAGACGCATGGATAGCCGTGGTAAAGAAATTTGGCTGGAAGCGACGTATAATCCGGTGCATGACAGTAGCGGTCGTTTGCACCGAATCGTCAAGTTTGCCAGCGTGGTAACTCGCCAAGTCGCCCGGGAAACTGAGGTCAGAGAAGCAGCAGGTTTAGCCTATGACGTTTCGTTGCAGACAGACGTCAGCGCCGAACGTGGGGCATCTGTGGTTCAGCAAACCGTGCAGACCATGCATAAAATTGCCTGGCAAATGCAAGCAGCCACGAAAAGCATCGAAGCGCTTGGCAAACAGTCACTGATCATCAGCTCAATCGTGCAGACGATTAGCGGCATCGCCGCACAGATCAATCTTCTGGCACTCAACGCCGCTATCGAAGCCGCCCGCGCCGGTGAGCAAGGCCGGGGCTTTGCCGTGGTCGCCGACGAAGTTCGCCAACTTGCCAGCCGCACCAGCAGCGCTACCGAGGAAATAGTCAGCGTCGTTCTGCAAAACCGCAAACTGGCCGACCAGGCCATAGAAGAAATGGCCAGTAGTCAGGAGCAAGCCGAACAAGGTTTCGCCCTTGCCAGCCAAGCCGGCGAAGTTATCGTCGAAATCCAGGGCGGTGCCAAGGAAGTGGTGACTGCGGTGAGGCGGTTTGTGAATGAGGTGAGCTAGGGCGTAGCGATTGCTTTACGCCGGTTTCCCGTCAAGTCGAGCCTCTGCCTCGGGTAACCCGCTCAGAAGCAGGCAGAGGCTGACTGGCAGGAGCGGGGAGCGCATCCCGCCGAACGCTTCCTGCCGAAAACAACCGACTTTCGACGATCCCCAACGAGCTCGCATTTGTCGTAGGGGCGCTGGCGCTCCGCGCTTGTTCGGGGGCAGCTTTACCTAAGGTGACTGAAACACCCTAGCGCCCATGCCTTGTAGATGTTCATTAATTCGAGAGGGAGAGGCCAACCATATGTCTCACCCGACAACGCATTAATCCCATTTTCGTGATTCCTTTTCGGTACGGCTAGCCCGATCGACCTGCGGCAGCTTCGCTATTTTCTGGCCGTCCGCGAAGAGCTGAATGTCGGGCGTGCGGCGACGCGCTTGCACCTTTCGCAGTCACCTCTGAGCAGGCAAATCCGGCAGTTAGAAAACCAATTGGGTGTAGAGTTGTTTCACAGGAGCAACGCAGGGATCAGCCTGACGGAAGCAGGAGCAGCTTTTTTACCGGAAGTGAGACTTACGCTGGCTCAGGCGGACAAAGCAGTTGCAGTTGCAGTTGCAGTTGCGAGAGCGATAAGGAGCGTCTATGGCGGATAGTTTGCCATAGACTATTCGACCGCAGCTCGATTCCCGATGTGGCCGAAGATTTTCGTCTTCACTTCCCGAACTGGCGGCTAGTTATCAGTGGAAAACACTCGATAGTCCTCGTTCGAGACATCAAGAATGGCGCGGTAGATGCTGCGTTCATCGAATTGCGTACTGAAACCCGAGGACTGATGGTAGAAATCGTCCATCGCGCACCTCTGGTTGTTGCCTTACCCGCTGATAATCGGCTGGTCAAAAAGCGCGAGCTCGGATTCAGCGATTTATGCCGCGAGACGATGTTTTGGTTCAAGCGCCGACTTGATCCAGGGTATTACGACCACTGCCAGACGTTTTTTGACCAAAGTAATTTCAAGCCCAATATCACCCCTGAACCGCCGGATCATCACAGTCTCTTAGGGCTGGTTGCAGAGGGGGAGGCGTTGCACTTATCCCGATGTCTGTCGAATAGCGCAGAGTTCGGTCAACGCTATCCTCATAGCCCGCTCGGTCTCAGGCTGGGGCATGCTTTTCAAGCCATCCAGAGCATGCCCTCAAATATGCTCCCGAATCTAGCAATCCACTGGAAGTGAATGGATCTCCATGGTCCATCAAAAGGCAAAAATGATCAGATAATCAGCTGCCCCAACGAACCCTAAAGACTATCCGGATCCCCAAAAAACATTTTGACATGGCTCTAGAACGGTAGTTTCAGGTCAAAAAAGATTCGCTATGCCCCCAGTTTTGCCCCCAAACGCCGCCAGTATTGTGTTCTTCGGCTTTTTATCGCTGAAAGCCTCGGGAAGAACGATCAGCTTCAAATGTTCAGCGCAATTTCAATCAGCTCTTCTGCCGCTGGAGGGGAGAGGTGAATGTTCCACTCCATACGAAGTCTTGTAGAGATTTTTGACGTGCGCTTGGCGATTTTGAGGTTTACAACTTTCGGATCTCGCTCAATTACCCAGACGATTGCTTTAGAAGTGGATACTGTGTCTTTGAGGCGCGATGCTCAGGAACTCACCCGAGTTGTGCCTCAGCTACTGCTTTTCAAAGACTCTCAGGATCGCCAAAGAACATTTTTACTTGACTCTAGGGCGGTAGTTTTAGGATGGAATTTTGAAGCTGTGCCCCTAATTTTGCCCCCAGTCGCGACGGGTGCGCAGACGATCAGCATTGGCGATTTCTGAAGCGGAGCAAGGTGGTCGTTGATGGCTTTCAGTGTACTGCAGGCTGGGATGCATAAGGGATAGCCGGATGATTGGTTAGCTAGGGCAGGGGATTGGTGTCTGGCAGGCCTACACCACGCCAGCTCTTCGCTGGTAGCATGTAGCCATTAGCTAGGCAGGCTAATCCTCATCCTCCAATCGGGTACCCGTAATGGCCGTTGAAGCAGGGAAGTACGAAGACGTCTATCGCAGTTGGCAGCAGCATCTGTTCAATTTCAATCTGGATGTGCGGGAAACCCAGACGCCGGGTTTGCGCAAGCCGCAACTGGCTGCGCTGTATGCCGCCCTGGGGCACTTGGTGATGGCCCCCACCACGACCGCAACAATCGTAATGCCGACCGGCACTGGCAAAACCGACACCATGCTCGGGTTGCTGGTCGCCGGGCGATTGGCCAGGACCCTTGTGCTGGTGCCCTCTGACGCGTTGCGTTCCCAACTGGCCGACAAATGCCATGAACTGAAGAAGTTGCGGGAGATCGGCGCCGTTTCGGCTACCGCACTCAACCCGGTGGTGCGGGCTATCGGCTCAGGTCTGGCCGCTGACGAGGTCCAACAGCTGGCTGATGCCAATGTGATCGTCGCCACGCCGCAAGCGCTACAGCGTTTCGACCAACCGGCCTTGGAGGCCTTGGCGGCGTTGTGCAGTCACCTGATCATCGATGAAGCGCATCATGTGGCCGCCCTGACCTGGGACAGGGTGAAAACTGCGTTCAAAGACAAGCCCTGCCTGCAATTCACCGCCACTCCGTTCCGGGAGGACAACCAGCCGTTGGATGGCAAGATCATCTACAACTACCCGCTGAAGGATGCCCAGATCGATGGCTACTTCAAGGCGATCGAGTTCCATCCGGTGCGCGAGTACAACCTGGAACTGGCCGACCAGGTGGTGGCTGACAAGGCGGTCGAGCTGTTGCGAAACGACCGCGCGCAGGGGTTCAACCACCTGCTGATGGTACGTGCCCGGTCGCAAAAACGTGCCGCCGCACTGTTTGAGCTGTATAAGCAGCATGAGGATCTTTCGCCCATCCTTATCCACAGCAAAGTGCCGAACCGGGCTAGGCTACTGGGTGAAATCGTCGAGAAGAAATACAAGATCATCGTCTGTGTGGACATGCTGGGCGAAGGCTTCGACTTGCCGGAGCTGAAGATTGCGGCCATCCACGACCAGCACCGCAGTCCCGCCGTTACCCTGCAGTTTATCGGTCGTCTAACACGAGTCGATGATACGCTCGGTGACGCCAAGTTCGTCTCCAATATCGCCAACCAGAAAGTCGATTACCAGATGGCGGTGCTGTACAAGGAAAGTGCCGACTGGAGTGCGGTGATTCGCGATGTCAGCCAGGACAAAATCGCCCGCGAGATCGAAAAGGAGACATTCACCGAACAGTTTCCTGAGGATGCCGATGCCGAGGACATTTTCGGCTTGAACCCCAACCCCAAGATCAGTGCGGTCGCCTACCACGTGGAGCTTGACGACTGGCGACCTGAGAAGGCCAAGCACTTCTCGCAGAAGAAAGAGCCGCTGCAGCTCCTGTCCATCAACGACGAGGCCGACACCATCATCATGGTGACGCGGCGCGAAACGCCCGTCGGCTGGGCGCAGACGTCGACGATCATGGACACCAACTGGATCCTCTACCTGGCGTACTACCATGAGTCCGACAAGACGCTGTTCGTCCATTCTTCCGGGGATGAGTCGCAAGCGAACCGTTTCCTGAGCCTGATCGCCAAGGATTCCCGGCGCATCAGCGGCGAGCCGACCTTCCGCACCCTACACGGCATTAAACTCATGAAGCTGCAAAACGTGGGCCTTTCGCGCATGCGCAAGGATCTGCGTTTCACCATGCATGTTGGGCGCGACATCAATACCGTCATCAGTGAAATCGAGAACGGCACGGCGAGAAAGTCCAACATCTTCGCCACCGGCTACGAAGATGGCCAGCGCACTACCGTTGGCTGTTCGCACAAGGGCAAGATCTGGGAGATGAACGCTTCCAGCATCAACGACTGGATCGAGTGGTGCAAGCGTGCCTCGCACAAGCTCAACGACGCGACGATCAACCCGTCCGAAATACTCAAGGATGTAATTCGCTCGGAAAAGATTGAGGGGGCGTGGCCGACGGGGTTGTTCTATGCCGATTGGCCGGCGTCGATCCTGATTGAAAATGAGCAGAAGATTTCGCTGGCGTACGTGGCTGAGGTGTTCAACTTGCTGGATGTGGAATTGGGCAAGCCCCAGCGAGTAGATGCATTGACCCTGCAAGTGCCCATCAGCGCAACGGCAGTCGATGGTACGGCGCGTCAATTACCGGATATCACGATCCGACTGTTGGATGACGCCTACAAATTTTCCTGCCCAGGGGTCAAGATCGTCTCCGCTGAAGAGAGCTCGTTCGAGCAGTACCTGGATAGCAACCCGCTGGTACTGCTGGCCGTCGATGGTTCGATGGTCGAAGGCAACTACCGCTACTACTCCCCCAACAGTTTGGACCTAAAGCTGCCGGTCGCCTTGATCGAACCGTGGGACTGGGGCACGACCCAGATCCACAGCGAGTCGATGAGGGCGGAACGCAACCCGGACACAGTTCAGGGGTTCACTTATAGCAAAATCGAGAACGATTACACGTTCATTTTCAACGATGATGGCGCTGGCGAGATCGCCGATTTGGTGGCGATCAAGGAAAGTAAGGATGCCATCTTTGTCAACCTGTACCACTGCAAGTACTGTCCTGGCGCGGATCAACCGGGCGCCCGAGTGTCCGACGTCTACGAGGTCTGCGGTCAGGCATCACGCTCCGTGAAGTGGCTGCACACCGAAGAAAAGTTCTTTAACCGATTGCTGGAGCGCTATCAGTACTCGTTGTCAAAAGGGTTTGACAGGATCCTCAAGGGCGAACCCGTCGATTTAGAGCTGCTGCGCAATAAGTGCCACGATCACGAGATGATTTTCCGTTTTGTGATCGTCCAACCAGCCATCTCGGCAGCCAAAATCTCCGCTGATCAGCTAGCTGTGCTCGGCACCAGTTACTCGTACATTAAGAGCGTATCCGGCTCGGATGTGAGAGTTATCACCAATGGTTAAAGTAAGGTTGCTACCGTCTTGCAGTGGAGAGGCTTCACGTCAATTGCAATCTGGGGAGTTAAAGAAGGCTATGGAGCTCAAGCCTGCATGTGCGCTTGCTATCCGGGTTCGATGAGATTAGTGCGGCTAAACACTCGAGAGAATAATTGGTTTAGGTGGCAAGGGACGTATGGCGAAGTTGCCAGTTAGAATAAATTATTTGATGGTGTTTTTTGAAAGTAAGGGTAAGGGGTTGACGACAAAAGCTTCGTCATTCGGCACTCTGTGCTCCATTAAATGTCTGAGTTATTACTATTTTTTAATGGCTGATATTTGGAGGCTCGATGAGAGTTGAGGAGAGTTTTAATCCGATCAAAGATTTTAAATTGGAGGAGCTTGATGATCCAGATTTCAAGGAGGACTCTGTTAGGGAGGAAATTATTCTTCCTATATTGAAGTGCCTAGGGTATTCAGCTAGTAAGCCATATAAAATTGTTCGCAGTAAGCCGCTTGTTCATCCGTTCGTGTCGATTGGTAGCTCTCGAAAAAAGATTACCTGTATCCCAGATTACCTTTTTGAAGTAAGTGGTAGGTATTCATGGCTTCTTGAAGCAAAGGCGCCGGGCGAAAATATCACTTCAGGGGCTCACGTTGAACAGGCTTATTCTTATGCTATTCATAGTGAGATTCGTGTGCCAATGTTCGCATTATGTAATGGCCGGGAGTTTGTGCTTTTTAATGTAAGTAAGCCGGACCCTATATTGCATTCTGCAATGGCTCTGTTGCCTCAGTATCTAGATGAGCTGAAGAGGATTTTGGGTCCAGAAAACTCATTGAATTATGAGTTTAAGTTAGCAAAGGACCTTGGCCTACATCTCAAGAGGCTTGGCTTTCATAAGGTCGAGCATCTAATCTTCCCAGATGTTCCCATAAGTTTCATTGCCCAGCTTGATGGCAATATGTTCACAACTGGAAGTAGTACTGCGTTGCCTGGTGGTGACAGCTATGTTGTTTCGCTAGATTTCGGGCTGAGCGCCCTTGCTCAGTTGAAAGCTAAATTGCCCGCAGACGCAATGAAAACTCTCCTTGAGCGAAAATCCGAAGGAAGGTCTTGCGTCAGGTTTACAAATGCGTCGATATATACAACTGTGGATTGTCGTGTTGGTGAGAAGCTAGAAGAAAATTCAGATGAGATTTTTATGCCTCTCATTGTAAATAATTTTATTTGACGTGTTCTGTTGCTGGTGAAGCAACTGACCTCTTCGGTGTGGTATTAAATTAGAGGAAAATGTACGGCAGTCCACGCAGTTTTCGGAGGTGTGGTCGGTGTAGACCGTTGGTTGTTGGCAAACAGCCACGTCGAGCGCCCGGTACGGGCGCTTTCTTCTGCATGATGTGGCGCTGATGCGGAATTGCCCTACCTGCTTGGGCAAGACTGACCGTGGCATGAATAGGTAGATAGCCAGCACAGACGGCCGCAGCTCAAGGATTTGCTTTAGCGCATAGTTCAGCTCAGAGGCCTAAAGGACGGCTTCACCGGCGCTGACTGCCGACAAGCTGCCTCCTGGTAAAGCTTGCTCCACAGGAAAAGCTGGTTGGCATTGATACCGTTGCGCCTGGCGGCTACCGAGACGCTCTGCCCAGGCTCCAGGCTCTTGCGCACCATGGCAGCTTCTGCTCGGGGCTCCAGCGCCGGCGCCGCTCTTGACCAAGCACTTCGCCGCCACCCTTGCCGTTGCTGTTAGTCATAAAGATACCCATTTGCCTATAGTGCTAGGCGGGATGGCGGACTACCTGCGCGACCACCGCATCGAGGTGTTTCAGCAGTAATGAACGAGGTGTTGATCCGCACCCCGCTTCATGGCCACGGAACGGAGATCATCCGGCGCACTTGCCCAGCTTGATGGTTTTGCCTAGGGCGAACAGCGTGCTGTCGATGTGCATCAGGTAATCCGCTGACTCTTTCAGTTGCGGGTCGAAGCATTCGGTTTTCAGCCAGCTCTTGTAATCGTTGATCCCAGAGACCTGGTTGTTGAGCAACGTGATCCGGCGGATGGAGTCCATCTTTTTTTCGTCGTTGCGATCGGCGCGCCATAGCAGGAAAGCACGCAGGACATGCTGGTCGATGATGGGCTCGCGCTTGTCGGCAAGGTGGCGGCCAAACTGGTGGAACACCTGTCCCGGGCCGTTTTTCCGTGCAGTGTCGGCATGGACGCCGCGCACTCCTTCGACGATGTGCGTCACCTTCGGCAGGTCGCCGTTCTTCCAGGCGACGGAATAGAGCAGCTTTTCCAGCGGTGACAGCGTCCTGGCGCTGATTCGGGGGTGGAGCTCGCCCTCGTCGGTCAGCAGCCCGTCGGCTACCAGGGTGGCAATCTCATCGCTGTTGATCGAGAGCCGCAGTTCCGGGTAGTCCTTACGGTCCAGTCGATTGACATGAAGGTCGGGGCGCTGGGAGACGATGGCCGAAAAATCATCGGCAGAGCGTGCCAGTAGAATGTCGGCGAACACCGCATCGACCAGCTTCAGGGCTTGGACGTTGTTCACCTTCAAGCATCCTCGCCGACGTTGTTGTAGGTCTTGCGGTTGACCAGCCAGGGCAATGCTGGCTGGCTGCGAACGTGCTTGTAGCGGCCCCTGGCGAATTCGTAGGTTTTCAGTTCCTTGAAATAGCGACTGCGCCCGTGCCATTCATAGGTCACGAGAAATACCAGCAATGGCTTGTCCGCGTGTTCCCATACGCCATGTATGCGCTCCAGCGCCATCTGCAGTTCATTGACCCTGGTGTAGCCGATGAAGGTCTGAAACACTGCATCATCGGCGCGTTTCAGCAGCTTTTCGAACTCATTAATATCGGTATGGGCGCGTTTCCATTCCCATTCCACATAGGCTAGGGTTTGTTCCGGAAAACGTATGACTGCATCGGTACGGCCGCCTTGCTCGAACAGTGCGCGAGCGCCGAGCAGGGTCGCGCATTGCCTGACCACCAGGCCGATATGAATAGTCCAGTTGGCAGGGTTGGCCATGGAGTGCTCCTCTGTCACGGGAAAGTCGCGATACCAGAGGCAGTTGAAGAGGGTTACGAAATCTCGTTGGATGCGTTTCACCGGCATTCCTTGCATGGGGCGGAGGAGGGGGCATTGACGAGGCATTATGCCGTCATATTTTTTTACATTCGCACGCATTTGTTCAGTGCGGCTAGTGGCGCGCTCACTACGACTCGGCCATTGATACGGGGTAGGGCTGAGGGCTCATATCTTCTTCAGTCCATTCACCCTCATCAATAGCCTGCTTGGCCTCAGGCTGGGGGCATCCTTTTTAAACCATCCAAAGCATGCCCTCAGATATGCCCCCAATGTAGCAATGCACTGGAGGTGGATGGATCTCCATGGTCCTTGAAAAGGCAAAAGTGATCGGATAAACAGCCCGCCATCCGGCCCCTAGAGACTCTCAGGGTCGCCAAAAAACATCTGAATCCGCGACCGCAACCACCGCTCCCCCGGATCATTGTCCTGCGCCCCACGCCACGCCATGTGCAGTTCAAACGTACGCGTCTCGATAGGCAGCTCTTCAGCCCGCACACCACCGGCTGCAGTCAGCACCTGCGCGGCATAATCCGGGACGGTGGCGATGATGTCGGTGCCGGTCAGCAGTGTGGCCAGGCCATTGAACTGCGGGACGGCGAGGACGACATGGCGTTTGCGGTCCAGTTGTTCCAGGTGCTCGTCGATGAACCCGCTCAGGTCGCCTGCGAAGGACACGAGGGCGTGGGGGCGGGCGCAGAAGTCGTCGAGGCTCAGTGGGCCGGGGATCGAGTCGGCGCGCAGCAGTTGCGGCTTGCTGCGGCGCAGGACCTTGCGCTTGGCGTTGGCGGGCAGGTCCTGGGTGTAGCTGACGCCGACCGAGATTTCGCCCGATGCCAGCAGGGGCGGCATCAGGATGTAATTGACCCGTC
>Ga0265798_10000239_pt1 | contig 100018 bp, 90 predicted proteins | sample P3T30metagenome_FD_192430 | JGI IMG/M metagenome (GOLD analysis project Ga0265798, IMG submission 192430) | Plant litter microbial communities from East Loma Ridge, Irvine, California - P3 T30 | ecosystem: Environmental > Terrestrial > Plant litter > Unclassified | place: USA: California... | reverse complement strand
CGAAAGATCATTTTCCGCTGCAGGTCAGGAGTACTGAACTCATTTTTAGCAATTCCGATAACCGGGAATTTCTTTTCCAATGCTTCATAGAGATAACCTCCCAACCCCATTTTTCCTTCATTGCCTAAGGTTACATAGCCGTCAACAATAATGAGATCGCCTTCATAAAGCTTAATCTGTTTTAAAAGACTGAGAATACACGGGAGCTCCCTTTTGTAAAATGCCCCGCTTTCATAGTCGGAAGTAATTTCCGTTTTCTCCATGAAAATCCGGGTCTCTTGCTCAGAAGTCCATTCTTCAAAAGCAATGCACACAGTATGGGCATAATCGTCAAAATAATAGGTATCAAAAGCGTAAATCATGGCCTGTTTATCGTTAATTTATTACTGTTTAATTATTTGTTACTGAAAAATTCCCCGAAATGCCATAAAATCCCGCTGGGGTCATGCACAAAACATTCTTTCCCCCAAGGCATGGTTTTAACAGGCGTCAACCGGACTTTTTCATATTTCTGCGGAAGCCCGAGGCCTGTGAGGTAGTTCCAGAACGCATCCGCATCATCCACTTCGATAAAAAGCATCGTATTGTCGACCCAGTCTTTTACGTAAGCATCCTGAAGATAGAAACCTGTTCCATTCCGTTGGAACAAAGACAGGTTACTTTCCAGAACGGTCTCTTCAAAGCCGAGATCTGAATAAAACTCCCTGCTGATTTTAAAGTTTTCAGAACCTACAAAAGGCCGGATTGATTTTATATTCTGTATCATTGTGTACGGTTTTTCCAGTTTTCAAAAGTCATTTCAAATTTTATTTCTCTTTTTCCGTGGGTTCCGGTTTCATGCCAGCCGGATTTCCTGTAAAATGTTTCAGCCCTCGTATTCGGGGAAGTTCCTAGCCAAACCTTTTCTTTTGTCTGATCAAAATACCAATCAAGCATTACATCATGAAGCTTTCTCCCGATGCCCTGCTTTTCAAAGTCAGGATGTACAAACAAAGCCAAGATATTGTTTTCTTTAAGGTCAACAATTGAGAAGCCTACAATCTGGCTGCCGCTTTCACAGACCCAGCCCTTTCCTCTGGAAAATAAAAATTCTTCGCAATCTTTATCTGTGACCAGATTAGGATCAGACAAGGTATTTTCTGTCACGGCATTTCTTACCACCTGAATCTGGGGAATATCTTCTCTTTCTGCTTCACGGATTTTCATTTAGATAAATTTGATTATAGGAAACAGCTTCTCTGCCTGTCCGTTATTTTCTGTCAACAACAATTCTGGCCGGCCTGTTGGCAATTTCCCATGCGGTGGCAAAAACAAGCTGGGTTCTTTTTTTCAGCAGTTCATAATCGATTTTCTCAACATCATCCGTTGGCTTATGGTAATCTTCATGAATCCCGTCAAAGAAAAATGCTACAGGAACATTGTTTTTTGCAAAATTATAATGGTCTGATCTGTAATACAGTCTTTGGGTATCATTGGGATCGTCATATTTATAGTTCAGTTCCAGATTATTGGTATTCCTGTTGGCGGCTTCATTGATAACCTTCAATTCAGAACTCAACATCTCAGACCCGATTACATAAACATATTGTTTGCCTCTGTTTTCAGGATCATCGCGCCCGATCATATCGATATTTAAATCAACCACCGTATTGGCCAAAGGAAAAACGGGATTGTCCGTATAATATTCAGATCCGAATAATCCGTGCTCCTCTCCCGTTACATGCAGGAACAGGATGGATCTCTTCGGGCCATTTCCTGCTTTTTTGGCACTCTGGAAGGCTTTGGCAATTTCCATCACGCCTACCGTTCCGCTTCCATCGTCATCTGCTCCGTTATATACTACGCCATTTTTAGTTCCCACATGGTCATAATGTGCAGAAACAACCACAATTTCTTCAGGTTTTTCAGAACCTTCGATAAATGCCAGGATATTTTCTGAATCAGGAAGGTTTCCACCGCCTCTTTTTTTCATGAAATCTGCTGGCACCTTCTGATAGTAGGAACCCAGCGCTTTCGGATATGAAATACCGAGGGCTTTATAATAGTTGATCATGTACTCCCCCGCTTTCTTCTGTCCCGGGCTTCCGGTATCCCGGCCTTCCATTTCATCAGAAGCAATAACATATAAGTTTTTCTTAAGGTCAGCTGCCGTAATTTCCTTATAGGCAGAAAGAAAGGCTTTATCGCCTTTTACAACCGATGAAGTAGCCGACGCAGCCGCACCACCAAGATTTTTAGCCGTTCCGCAGCTTACCAGTACCGCTGCTAAAAACAGGGGGATGAATAGTTTTCTCATTATAGAATAATTTGTTTAAAATTAACAAAATTTATTTAATCTGTAATGATAGGCTAATTTCTTATATTTGAGATACAAACAATAACCCATGGAGAAAGTTTACGGATTTACCCATTACTCATTTTTTACGGAGATGTCTGAACTTGCCTCCAGGCACAACAGCTTTGATCTCTCATTGGGCCTTGCAGATTTTGATATTGACCCGCGCTTAAAAGACTTTTTAAAGGAAGCGGCAGATCAGGATACCCATAATTATGAACCGCTGGCAGGAAACCCTTTACTGATTCATAATGTCATCAGTTTCAATCTGAAAAGAAAAAACGGCATCAAACTGAAGGAAAACGAAGTAACCATTACACCATGTGCTACCTTTACTTTATATACCGCGCTTAAGTGTATTTTAAACCCGGGAGATGAAGTAATTGTTATTCAGCCTTCATATTATACTTACAGCCCTTCAATTGTCCTTAATAACGGCATTCCGGTCTATTATGATCTTGATGCTGATTTCAGCATAAACCCTGAAAAGCTCCAGCACTGCATTTCTGACAGGACAAAAGCCATCATCATCAATTCACCGCAGAATCCTACAGGAAAGATGTGGACTGAACATGACTGGAATGTTTTATACGGATTGATAAAAAACCGGGAAATTTACCTGATTTCAGAGGAAATCTACGATACCTACTGTTATGATGGAACGGAACATTACAGCTCGTTCCTGCATCCTGAACTCAGGAAAAGGACATTCTGTATTTTTTCATTTGGCAAGATGTTCCATTCTACAGGCTGGAAAGTAAGTTATCTGTTAGCTGACCCGGATCTTACGGCAAAATTCCGGTGCCATCAGCAGTATATTTCCTACAGTGCCAATGCGCCATGCCAGTATGCCATTGCCAGATACCTTGACGTTTTTGACCCGTCTGAAAACCGGATCCTGATGCAGAAAAAACGGGACCTGCTTAATGAACTGATTAAAGATACTCCTTTGGTTGTGGAACGTAAAGCTGAAGGCGCTGTTTTTCAGGTTGTCAATTTCAGGAATGTGTCAAAAACCATGACCGATGTAGAATTTTCGAAGTGGCTTACCGTTGAAAAAAAAGTATCCTGCCTTCCACTGTCTGCTTTTTATGATTCAAAACAGAACTCTGATTATATCCGGTTTAGCTTTGCCAAAAAAGATGAACTGATCATTGATGCCCTGGAACATCTGAGGAAAAATTTATAGTTTTATTTAAAGAAAGTCTTCTAATTAGGTTCCAAAATGATGATCTTCATATCAATTCATCATTTTGCAAAATGGATTTATGATTGAAAATATTTGCTTTTATAAATAACAAAGCACCGCTGATGCAGTGCTTTGTCTGTTATTTCAATTGGATTCAGAGTGCCAGAACCCTGACATCAATCCTTCTGTTTTTTGCCATACATTCGTCTGTATCGTTGGCTTCACAGACCGCATGCTGTGCTCCGTATCCTTCTGCTTCTAACCGGTCTCCGGCAACACCCAGCTCCAGTAGTTTCAACCTCGCTGTCTGGGCCCTTAGATTAGAAAGTGTCCTGTTGCTTTCTTCATTTCCTGTATTATCGGTATAGCCTCCCAGTTTTATTTTAAGACTCGGATAGGCATTCAGAATCTCCACCAAATTCAGCAGCTGTGCGTCAGAACCCGGGCGTAGTTCACCTGAGCCGGTCTCGAAATAAAGATTTTCAATCGTAAACCATTTATTCGGATCCAACAGTGACTGATCTTTATTTTTTATCAGCTGGTACATCTGAAGCAGCTGGCTGTTCCCGCCGATGGAAATTTTCTTTCCGCCTTTCAACTGTACTTCCTGAGGAGCTCCGGTATCATAAACAAAGTCACCGTTTTCATTTAAATACCCTTTAACCTCCGTCGGAACAAGTATAGCTGCGGTATTTCCCGGAACGGCCTGGGTACTCTTCATTCCGGTTAAGCTTTCAATCTTGGCAGCCCTGTTTGCTTCTATTTTATCTTTATGTAATACGGCTAAAGTTGGGGCAATAACCAGCGAAACAATAGACATCAGCTTGATCAGGATATTCATGGACGGCCCTGAAGTATCTTTGAAAGGATCTCCTACGGTATCACCTGTTACCGAAGCTTTATGCGGTTCTGAGCCTTTGTAGTACATCTGACCGTTGATATCCACTCCTTTTTCAAAAGATTTTTTGGCATTGTCCCAGGCACCTCCGGCATTGTTCTGGAACATGCCCATCAGTACCCCGCATACGGTGGCACCGGCTAAAAATCCGCCCAATACTTCCGGACCGAAAATAAATCCGATCAACAGAGGTGAAACAATGGCAATTGCTCCGGGAAGCATCATTTTCCTGATGGATGCATCAGTAGAAATTGCAACACATTTTTCATATTCAGGACGTGCCGTACCTTCAAGGATTCCAGGAATTTCCCGGAACTGCCTGCGCACTTCCTCCACCATAGCCATAGCTGCCTGTCCTACCGCTGTAATGGCAAGTGATGAAAATATGAATGGAATCATCCCTCCCACAAATAATCCGGCCAGTACGTCGGCTCTGTAAATATCAATGCCGTCAATGCCTGCAATGCCTACGAATGCGGCAAACAAAGCTAAAGCAGTTAAAGCTGCGGAAGCGATGGCAAATCCTTTTCCTGTAGCGGCTGTTGTATTTCCTACGGCATCCAGTATATCGGTTCTTTCACGGACTTCTTTCGGGAGCTCACACATTTCAGCAATTCCGCCGGCATTATCTGCAATCGGCCCGAATGCGTCAATGGCAAGCTGCATGGCGGTTGTGGCCATCATTCCGGCTGCTGCAATTGCTACTCCGTACAATCCGGCACACAGATAGGAACCGTAGATCCCTCCGGCCAGAACAATAATCGGAAGCAGGGTAGATTCCATCCCGACGGAAAGACCGCCAATGATATTTGTGGCGTGGCCTGTTGAAGACTGTCTTACAATACTGGAAACGGGCCTTTTCCCCATTGCCGTATAATATTCTGTAATAATGCTCATTAAAGTCCCTACAACCAGCCCGACCATAATTGCTCCGAAGACACCCATTTTAGTAAATTCATGACCTCTTAAAACCATTTTATCAGGCAGAATATAGGTTACCAGAAAATAGGAAGCGATTGCAGTAATGACAATACTTCCCCAGTTCCCGAGATTCAAAGCATTCTGAACGTTTGACGTTGAAGAACCTTCGTGATCATTGATCCTCACAAATAAAGTCCCGGCCATTGAAAACAGAATCCCGGTTCCTGCAATAAGCATCGGCAGAAGAATCGGGGCAAAACCACCGAAAGCATCTTCAGACATCGTTTCTCTTCCCAAAACCATGGTGGCTAAAACCGTGGCAACGTAAGACCCGAATAAGTCGGCTCCCATTCCGGCAACATCTCCCACGTTATCCCCTACATTATCTGCAATGGTAGCTGGGTTTCTTGGATCATCTTCAGGAATTCCGGCTTCTACTTTTCCTACCAGGTCTGCCCCTACATCAGCTGCTTTGGTATAAATACCGCCGCCTACTCTTGCAAATAGGGCGATTGATTCCGCGCCCAGGGAAAAGCCGGTTAGGATTTCAATGGTTCTTTTCATTTCGTCAGAATCCACTGTGGCATCAGGCGCAAAAATCTGTTTGATGATTAAAAATAAAGCACCCAGCCCCAGAACGGCCAATCCGGCAACACCCATTCCCATCACAGATCCTCCGGTGAAAGAAACTTTTAAAGCTTTAGAAAGCGAAGTTTTTGCGGCCTGTGTGGTTCTGACATTGGCCTTTGTGGCAATCTTCATCCCGATGAACCCGGCAAGTGCAGAAAACACAGCTCCGATAGCAAAAGCAAGCCCGATGGTCCAGTGGGAATCTGAATTGCTTGCTCCCATTACGGCTAATAAAATGGCTACAATAACCACAAAATACATCAAAATCCTGTACTCGGCTTTCAGAAAAGCCATAGCACCGTCAGCAATATAACCGCTGATCGTTTTCATCTTTTCATCCCCGGCATCCTGCTTACTTACCCAGTTACTCTGAAGAAATGTGTACAGTAAAGCAATGACACCAAAAATTGGCACTAACAAGAATAAATCCATAGTTTAATATTTTTTTGGTAATAGAATAATAAATATAACAAATAATTCCCTTGAAAATATCATAAATATTTACAACTGATAAAATCAGATATTTAAGAATTGTTAAATTTATTCGAAGAAACAAATTCCTCAGATAATGATGAATATTTTTAAGTTCGTTTATTATTAATCTAAAAAAGTCAGCAGAATAAAGTTTCAGAACTAAAATTTAAACAGGATTTTAATGTAACAGCGGTTTTTCAACGCAGGAAAGTTCTGAAGTATATTGAATTATATCCAATAAAAAAGGATAAACGAAAATTCATTTATCCTTTGATTTTATGTTAAAGAGAATTTTATGATTATCCTCCGTATTTATTGGCGTAATCTTCCTGAGAAGCGACAATTACTTTTCTGGCGTGTTCAGCACCGTATACTTCCTGGATTCTGCATTTTGCAGGCTCATCCGGTAAGTTTTTATAGGTCAGGAAATAGTGCATTAATCGTTTCACTTCTGCGTCAGGCAATTCTGCAATATCTCTGAAGTGCCCGAAAGCATGGTCTCCGATCATTACAGCAACAATTTTATCATCAGCTTCGCCTCCGTCAATCATTTTAAAACCTCCGATCGGAATAGCTTCCATTAATAAACCTCCTGAATGAATGTTGTGGGAACTCAAAACACAGATGTCAAGCGGATCATGATCACCCATGGTTACATCTTCTGCCCCTCTTTCAACAGCCAGATTCATTACAGCAGCATCACAATACGTTCTCGGAACAAAACCGTACAAAGCCGGGATGATATTTGAGAATTTTTGAGGCCTGTCAACCTTCAGAAAACCGGTTTCTTTGTCAACTTCATATTTAATGGTATCAGAAGGAACGATCTCCACGAAAACATTAACAACGTTCGGCGCATCTTGTCCTGCAGAAATTCCGTGCCATGGATGTGCTTTAAAATTTGGAATCATTATTTAATTTTATTTATTTTTTAGTTAAGCTATTATTAAAATTTCTTTTCTCATATCATCTATGGTTGCTGAAATGTAATCATCACCGTTCATGTAATTCATGATGAAAATGGTTTTAAATTCATCAAGATCAGCATTCCCGTTAATTTCTTCATAGGTTTTATGAAGAAGGCTAAGTACAGCATTTTTTGAATCGACAATATTGTTCCAGGAATTTTTTGAAATATAAAGCTGCTGTGAAGAATTGTATTCAAACTCTTCATTTACAGATTTTTCGGTAAGAAATATAAATTCGTGAACGGCCAGCTCCTTATCAAAGTGCTGAATGAGGTTTGACGGCTTGATCCTTTCCAGAAAAAGAATCATTCTTTCATAAGACTGGCTCTTGTTTCCTGAATTTGATTTTACGGAAAGAAGTTTTATTTCCTGCTCTTTAAGCCTGATATAGGTAAATACAAATTGCCTGAGCAAAACCAGAAAAGGGATTGCAATAATCAATGCAAAAGCATACGGCAGATATCCTGAAAAACTTGTCATAATTTGAGCTAGCAAAATTACTGATAATTTCTGAATTTATTATTGAAAATATTTCCGAGTATTTTTATTCTTTTCTCACATTACATTTCTCCGGAATTCTCGCTGATGTATTCAGTAATTAAATTTTATACATTCCAATGAATCAGACATTATTTTAAAAAAAATAATATAAAAAGAATCCGCTAAATAAAATATATCACTACCTTTAGAAAACATAAAATTATTTTAACCATGAAAAAAACAGTTCTTTTATTAGCTACAGCAGCTACGTCTTTTCTTTATGCCCAACAGTCCTGGAATCTTACAGGAAATTCCGGAACATCTCCGACCGCAAATTACCTTGGAACTTCAGACAGTCAGGATTTGGTGTTAAAGACCAGTAATGTTGAAAGAATGAGGATTAATTCAACGGGCAATATTGGTATAGGCATAAATCCTGATCCTAGTATTGCTTTCAGAGCGCAGGGTCGAGGCCAGTTTTCATCTGATACTACCAGTGATACTTTTACAGTTAGAAATTCAGGGACTAATGTTGATGGCGGTTCTTCTTTAGTCTGGCTGAATTACATGCAATATCAGCCAAATAATCCGGGAGTTTTAGATATCAGCGGACCTACTGCTCCAGGAAATTGGGAGTCTACATTTTCATTGAAAGCAAACGGAAAATTACTTATCGGAAATTACAGCCAATATCCTAACTGTTCAGACTGTAATGATTACCGGGTTTTTATAAAAAACGGGATCAGAACTGAAAAGGTAAAGGTAGATATCGCTGCAAATAACGGATGGGCAGACTATGTTTTTGAAAAAAACTATAATCTGATGCCTTTACATGAACTTGAAAAATTCATCACTGAAAATAAACATTTACCGGAAGTACCGACAACAGATGAAGCCATAGAAAATGGAATTGAACTAAAGGAAATGAACATCCTTCTTTTGAAGAAAGTAGAAGAATTAACATTGTATGTAATTCAGCAACAAAAAGAAATTCAGGAACTTAAAAATAAAGTATACAAAAATGAAAAGTAAAATACTCCCGTTGTTAGTGCTGGCAGGTTTCTTTTCATACGCTCAGAACAAACTTTATTACGTTCAGGTTTCAAATGAAAGCAATGCCCCCAAAATAACTGACAATAATGGCAAGATTGCCGTAATGCATTCTGATGAACGGGTGATGAAAGTTTTTTCAAAATATAATGTACATACATTTGAAAAAGCATTTCCTACCACACAGACACCTTATTTGCAAAACATATATTTACTGGAAGTGGATAAAGAAGGAATTGCAGAAGAGCTGAAAAACTATACGGGATATTTTCCTCTGGTTGAAGAAACATTCAGGCCCGGCCTGCTATATATACCGAATGATTATAATTTCCCTTCAGGAAGTTCAAACCCGATAAAGAGTCTGGAATTAATAAATGTAAAAGAGGCCTGGGATTATACACACGGCGATCCGAACTTCAAGATAGGCATAAGCGATACACCCATAAGAATGACTCATGAAGATTTGTCCGGAAAGGTTACCAGCCTTACCAATGGACCACTGACTCCGGATTCTCATGGAACAATTGTTTCCAGCCAGGCTGCAGCAAACACGGATAACAATAAGGGGATTCCGGGCACAGGTTTCAACTCCAGCATTTTATTTAAGCATATGAACGACGGTGTTTTGATGAATACTTTATTGGTTTTATCGCAGAACGGAGCCAGAGTGGTAAATGCAAGCTGGTACAACTCGTGCAGCTACAGCGCGATCGATCAGCTGGTAGTTGACGAGATACATAATAACGGGACTGTAATCATCGTGGCTGCAGGCAATGGCGCAACCTGTGGAGGACCGGATAATTATGTTTATCCTGCAAGTTATAATCATGTCATCAGTGTTTCCACTGTTGGCTATTTTGATGTAGGATATACCTATAATAACATTCCGTATTCGTGGGAGGATCGTGTCGAAGAAGTAATCGGAAACCCGAATACCACCCATCAGCACAACGATATGGTAGATTTAAGAGCACCCGGAATTAACGTTTTAGGGGCAGTAGCTGACAGTGACAGTTCTTATGGAGGAGCCTGGGGAACTTCAATAGCTGCACCCCAGATAGCTGGCGTAGTGGCCCTTTTATTTTCAGTAAATAACTGTCTGAATCCTGATGAAGTCGAAACCATTTTAAAACTTACATCAGCAAACCTGGACAACATCCCTGAAAACCATCCTTATGTCGGAAAATTAGGTGCCGGAAGAATCGATGCCGGGAAAGCGACAAAAATGGCCTGGCAGATGGATCCTGCGAATGGCGGAGAAGTTTTGATAAAAGACAGAAACTTCAGTAAGTGGGATTTTGAACTTACAAATTCTGCGGAATCTATAAGAATTCAAAATGAAAGCTTTACACAAAATGCCAATGTTAAATTCAAAGCTAAAAAAAGCATAACGTTAGATACAGGTACCGTCTTGGAACCGGGGACAGGCAGTAGCCATTATCTGTACATAGATAATACAAACAGCTGTTATACTTTTAGTCCGCGTCCGGTTAAATCTGAAGATCTGGCTAAAAAAACAGCAAAAGTTACAGAAGTGACCCGTGATGATATTACCCTTTATCCGATTCCTGCCAAAGATCATCTATTCGTAAAAACGAATAAAGAATTAAAAAACAGTACAGTTAAAATCTTCGATATGAGCAACAGACTGGTATTTGAAAAAACCATGTCAATAACAGATACAGCTTCAATAGATATTTCAAACCTGCTGAAAGGAGTTTATTTTATTGATATCACAGACAGCAATTCCAAATCACATTATTCTAAAAAGTTTATCAAACAATAAGATATTTCATACAAAGATCGCTTCAAATCATGAAGCGATCTTATTTATTTTTTTAAAAAAATTTCTTTAGCATCTTATTTTCATAATAAGAATATTCCTGAAGTTCTCCGCCAAAACTTTTAAAAAAGACTTCTATCCCGCGGATATTGCTTCCCATGAAATTGAATTGCTTTTCGTGAATATAAAGACTTAAAATTTTATCAATCAGAAAAGAAGGTCCGTTTTCATTTCTGTAAGTTTCATCATTGATCAGGCCCAGCAGAGAGATTTGATTGTTTTCCGAAACCAGAACGGCAACGTTTATCAGTTTTTCTTCCAGGTAAGCAGCACAAAGCTGTAACGCATTATTCTGCCGGAGAAAATTCATATAATTCCTAAACCTGTTAATATCGGTTTGTTTGGTAATCCCTTTAAAATTATTTTCAATAAAATTAATATGTTCAGAATTGAGTTCAATCTGTCTGTAATGAAGATGCTGTGCGCATTTTGCTGTAGATTTTCTTCCTTTAAAATATTTTTTTCTTCTTAAAGTTGGATAATCTGAGGTAGGAATAATATAATTTTTCTTTTTGACCAATATTTCTGATAACGAATTCTGATGATTAAAAGAATACGAAAACACTTTGTATTTTCTTTTTAAAAACTTTAAAAGCTGATCATTAATTTTCACATTATCCTTTTGAGAAAAAACGCCTAACTGCTGACAGAAAAGAGGCATAATCACAAAAGTAATTCCAAACTTTTTCCGCAAAGGAACGGGTAAAACGGCTTCATAATCTCCATATATGATAATTTCCCAGTTTCCTGAAAGTTGATCTAAGACTTCTTTCTTTGCATACCAGTTCCGCTGTTCGGAATTCTCCAGGCACTGTGTATATTTATCAAAATCAATTTCATTGTATTTCAATCTTCTCATCATAATATGCCGTCGTCTGAAAAACTAAAGTACGAGTTTTGGGTAATAATCAGGTGGTCCAGAAGCTGGATACCCAATATTTTCCCGGCTTCTTTTATCTTTTGTGTAATATCGATATCTTCCCGGCTCGGTTTCAAATTTCCCGAAGGATGATTGTGCGCAACAATAATTCCCGTTGAAAAATGATCCAAAGCTGTTTTGAATAAGACCCTCACATCGACAATTGACTGGCTGATTCCGCCTTCGGTCAGCTTAGCCGTATGAATGATCTTGTTTCTCTGATTAAGAAAGATGGCCCAGAATTCTTCTGTGCGCAGATCTGACATTTGATTTTTGAAAATCTGATAGGCATCATTGCTGCCGGAAATCACTTTGATCTCCGAAATTTCCTGCCTGGCCCGTCTTCTTCCGATTTCCAGTGCTGTTGCAATAGAAATGGCCTTCACCTGCCCCACGCCTTTAAATTTCATAAGGTCCTGAATAGAGAGCAGGCTCAGCAGGTGCCAATTATTATCAACCGAAGCCAGTATTTTCTGGCCCAGTTCTACCGCCGTTTCATCCTTACTGCCGCTTCCCATAATAATGGCCAGCAGCTCGGAATCAGATAGTGAATTTTTACCTTTCTGTAAAAATTTTTCGCGGGGGCGGTCGTCTTCAGCTAGAAATTTTATAGACATAATTATTTATTCAAAACCTTTCATTTGTGGAGAAATTTTAAACGTCATTTCACCTGTTTCTTTCATTTTTAAGGACTTTTCTCCTGAAATTAAGAGTCCTGTTTTCCTATCAAGTACATATGAGCCAATAATTTCGGCCCTGTATTTATCCGAACCCCCATTATATCCCATTAATCCCAGGGAACTGACATTGATAGACTTACTGTCTATTTTTTTTATAGTATAAGTAGTTTTCAATTCTACTTTCTTATCTATTGGGTTGGCTGTAGTTTCTTCCCAGGTAAGCTTTTCGATCAGCTTTCTTTCCGGCAACGCAAATGGTAAAATATTATATTGTTCAATCAAAAATGGGTCAGCATCAATATTCTTGAATTTCGGTTTCTCAATGATTCGGCCGTAAGCATTTATTCTAAAAGAAAATTCTTTGTTAACCAAATTTTGTATATCACTTCCCAAATCAGAATCACCATTTCCGCTTTCACGTGTATCAACAGAAAAAGAATCACCTAAAATACTTTGGTTGACATTCGCTCTTTTCAATTTTCCCGTCATATAATAGTCGCCATTTTTAGCAACTGAATCTACTTTATAATTGACCACATTTACTTCGTTTAAAGTCATTTGTGAGTTTGTACTGACATCAGCTTCATAGATTACAGATTGTTCAAAATCTTTTGGGAGGTTTAATTTCAGATCTGCAACGGCATAATTTTCCTTTTTACAGGAAACCAGAATCGCAGCAACAAAAAATGGCAATATCGTTTTTTTCATAATTAGTTAATAAAAAGCATATAAAATAACCGGCTTTTTCGACTGGTCGATATATTGCGCCGTTTGCTGCAATGCGTTTTTTGACAGCATCGGACAGCCAAAACTCAGGCATGCCGGCGCTGCAGATTCCTTATCGGATATACAGGAATAAGCGTGTAAAACAATGGCACGTTTCCTGGCATTGCTGTTGGTTTCATCCAGGCCGTCCAGACGGTAAGCCTTACCGAATTTTCCGGAATAGCTTTCCCTGATCTTATATTTACCTAACGATGACTGGTGGGAACCGTCTGTATTGCTGAATTTTAAAAGTCCTGACTTTTCAATAACAGAGCCTTCCCCATGCGCAACTATGGCTTTCTGTAAAATTTTATCATTTCTGAGATCATACACGAAATAACGGTATTTCCCGGAATGGATCTTAAAATTGATAAAAACCACAAGGTTCTGATTATAATTTTTTCCTTTTATGAAATGTCTGATCTCCGAAATTTTTGATTCGGGCAGATATTCTCCGGCAGCAGATGACGGCTGAGATCCAGTTCCTGAATAGCAACCCAGCAGGATCATTAAAAAAATAAGGTGTTTCATCTGTGCTTTGTGAGGGTTTTATTCGATAATCATCCCGTCTTTCATCACTAATTTCCTGTCGGTAATTTCTGCAAGGTTTGGGTTGTGGGTTACAATAACAAAAGTCTGGTTGTATTTATCTCTCAGGTCAAAAAAAAGCCGGTGAAGGTCATCTGCATTTTTTGAGTCTAAGTTACCGGTCGGTTCATCGGCAAAAATAATTTTTGGGGAATTGATTAAAGCCCTTGCTACGGCTACCCTCTGCGCTTCGCCACCGGAAAGCTGATTAGGCTTGTGGTGCAGCCTCTGTTCGATTTTCAGGTCCTCAAATAAAGCATATGCCTTTTCAATAGCTTCTTTTTCATTAGCACCGGCAATTTTTGTAGGCAGCAAGACGTTTTCCAGAGCTGTAAATTCAGGAAGCAGCTGATGGAACTGAAATACAAACCCGATATTCTGGTTTCTGAACTTGGAAAGCTGTTTATCATTCATGTTGATAAAAGACTCCTGCGCAATGGATATTTCAGTACCGAATTTGTTTGACTGGGAAGGCTGATCCAGTGTTCCCAGAATCTGCAGCAGTGTAGATTTCCCTGCTCCGGATTCTCCCACGATGGATACCACTTCACCCATTTTGATGTGAATGTCAACGCCCTTCAATACTTCTAAATTCCCATAAAATTTATGGATATTCCTTGCTTTAATCATAATTCAAAAATAGTAAATTGATTTTAAATAATGACAATTTTAAAGCTAATAGTACATAAATACTGGATTCGTTTTATGAGCAGTTTTTCATCACGATATGATCTTCAGGATAAGTAATAAAACCTCTCATAGCTATGAGAGGTTTCATTTATATTCCAAAAAATCAGAAAGTTACAGTAACAGTGTTAATGGACTTTCCAGATATGTTTTTAAAGTCTGTAAGAACTGAGCTCCTGTAGCACCGTCTACCACTCTGTGGTCACATGCCAGAGACAGTTTCATAATATTTCCGACTACAATCTGTCCGTTTTTCACAACCGGCTTCTCGATAATGGCACCTACTGAAAGGATGGCTGCATTCGGCTGGTTGATGATGCTGGTAAATGTTTCAATCCCGAACATTCCCAGGTTGGAAACAGAGAAAGTGGAGCCTTCCATCTCATTGGCTTTAAGGCCTTTGGATTTTGCTCTTCCTGCCATATCTTTTACCGCAGCAGAAATCTGCGTATAATTCATCTGGTCAGTATTCTTAAGCACGGGAACTACCAGTCCGTCAGGAATAGCTACCGCTACGCCGATGTTGATATTTCCTCTGTGGATCACCTTGTCACCCGCCCAGCTTGAATTTACCTGCGGATGTTTTCTTAATGCAACAGCCGTTGCCTTGATGATCATATCATTGAAAGAAATTTTGGTATCCGGAAGCGAATTGATTTCTTTTCTTGCTTCTATGGCTTTATCCATATTGATCTCTACCATTAAATAGTAGTGAGGCGCAGAGAATTTACTTTCAGAAAGACGTTTGGCAATGATATTTCTTACCTGTGAATTCGGCGTTTCCGTATCTTCACCCTGAACAAAGCTTACAGCTACCTGAGCTGCCGATGCCTGGGCCGGTGCAGAAGTTTCTTTGCCAGCAGATGGCTGGTAGTTTTCAATATCTTTTTTAACGATTCTTCCGTTTTCTCCGGAACCCTGAAGGGTATGGATATCCACTCCTTTTTCCTCAGCCATTTTTTTAGCTAACGGAGAAATGGCTACCCGGTCAGAAGATGAAGCATTTTCAGCCGGAGCCGCCTGTTCTTTTTCTTCTTTTGCCTCAGGTTTCTTTTCGGCTGGTTTTTCTGATGACTGGTCGGCTGCTTTCGGAGCACCAACTCCTGAAACATCGGTTCCTTCAGGTCCGATAATCGCCAATACGGAATCCACAGGAGCGGCACCGCCTTCTTCAACACCCTGCTTCAGCAGTACGCCGTTAAACTCAGATTCAAAATCCTGAACGGCTTTATCCGTTTCGATTTCCGCTAGAAGGTCTCCCTCTTTTACGGTATCGCCTACGTTTTTGTGCCATTTAGCCACTTTGCCTTCCGTCATCGTATCAGAAAGTCTCGGCATTGTAATCATTTCTACCCCTGCAGGAATTTCAGCATCAGTCTGCTCTACACTGGTAGCGTTATTTTCTGTCTTTAATTCTTCTTCGGATTTTTTCTCTTCAGAATCATCAGCTTTAGGAGCTTCTCCGCCGGTTAACCCGGAAATATCTTCTCCTTCTTTACCGATAATTGCTAAAACAGAATCTACAGCAGCTGCACCGCCTTCTTCTACTCCTACGTATAAAAGAGTACCTTCTATCTCGGATTCAAAATCCTGAACGGCTTTATCAGTTTCAATTTCAGCTAAAATATCTCCTTCTTTTACCTGATCTCCTACTTTTTTATGCCATTTTGCCACTTTCCCTTCTGTCATTGTATCAGAAAGGCGCGGCATTGTAATTACTTCTGCCATAATTTATTATGATAATTTGTTAATGTGATGAAGTGAGAATCAGAAATAAAAATAATTAACTCATTTTTCAAATTCTCAAATTACCTAATTATTAATTTTCTAACTTGTTTAAGAACGGATAATTTTCCTGAGCATATACATACTCATAGATTTTTTCAGGATCCGGATACGGGGAATTTTCCATGAACTCAATGCATTCTTCAACAAAATCCCTTGATTTGCTGTCTGTTGCTTCCAGTTCTTCTTCAGTTGCCCAGTTGTTTGATAAAATTCTTTGTTTGATCAGTTCAATAGGGTCATCATTTTTGTGGATCGCCACTTCTTCTTTGGATCTGTAAGGCTCTGCATCAGACATTGAATGCCCTCTGAAACGGTACGTTCTTGCCTCAATAAAGGTAGGCCCGTCCCCTCTTCTTGCTCTTTCAATGGCTTCGTAAGCTGCTTCAGCAACTTTTTCAGGATCCATTGCATCTACCGCAAGACAAGGCATTTCATAACCAAGACCTAATTTATAGATGTCCTCATGGTTGGCAGTTCTTTTTACGGAAGTTCCCATCGCATACTGGTTGTTTTCAACCACAAATACTACAGGTAATTTCCAGTTCATCGCCATGTTAAACGTTTCATGTAGTGAACCCTGTCTTGCCGCTCCGTCCCCGAAGAAACAGATATTTACCGCTTTTCTGTCGAAATACTGGTCTGCAAAAGCAATACCCGCACCTAAAGGAATCTGTCCTCCGACAATACCGTGACCACCGTAAAATCTGTGTTCTTTACTGAAAATGTGCATAGATCCGCCCATACCTCCGGACGTCCCTGTAGCTTTCCCGCAAAGTTCCGCCATGATTCTTTTAGGATCCACTCCCATAGCCATAGGATGGATGTGGCATCTGTAAGCAGTAATCATACTGTCTTTTGTTAAATCCATTGCATGGGTAAAACCTGCAGGAATAGCTTCCTGACCGTTGTACAAATGTAAAAAACCTCTGATTTTTTGTTTTAGATAAAGAGAACGGCATTTGTCTTCAAACCTTCTCCACATTGTCATATCTTCATACCACTTCAGGTATACCTCTTTAGAAAATTCTTTCATGTGCTAGCCTTTGCTTATTTATATATGAAATAGTTGAGCAAAATTATAAAAAAAACTTTGTTTTTATTGTATTTACACCCATTGTTTTTTACTTATAATATTATATTTACACGATCAAACTTAGTTATGCAAGAAAAATACCCTCCATTTGTTTATAAAACTTCAAAAATCATATCAGATTTCTTCAATCCTTTGGTCTCTCTGGTGATATTTTTCTTCTACATGAGCATCAAGTCCTATTCTTTACATGATTCCCTGGCGTACTTTATTCCGATACTGCTGATCATCATTCTGCCTGTTATTATATGGCTGGTATGGAACGTGAAAACCGGGCGGTATACCAATATGGATGTATCCAACCGTGTCCAGCGGATTTCCCTGTATTTCTTTATCGCAGCCTGTGTTATTGCCTACATCGCTTTTGACTATTTCAGAAAAGGGCATGTGGATTTGATTATGATCTTTATTCTGATTCTGCTTCTGGTGATGCAGCTCAGCAATTATTATATCAAAAGTTCCATGCACACCGCATTTAATGTACTGGTTGCCGCTTTATTTTTTGCGCTGAATACGGTATTGGGAATTGCCTGGCTCGGCATCGCAGTTCTGGTTGGGATTACCAGGGTTATTGTCGGAAGGCATACCCCGAAAGAGGTAATGATGGGCGCCGGAATTGCATTAATGGTATCTTTTATCTATCTTTATTGCCATATACAATTTCAACCGTAAGGATCTCATATGAAAATAAATCATCTTACATCTGCTGAGGAAAACTTAATGAAGCTGTTGTGGAAGCTTCATTCTTTTTATTTAAAGGACATTATGGAACAGCATCCGGAACCTAAGCCTCACCAGAATACCGTCTCTACCTATCTGAAAATACTTGTTGAAAAAGGCTATCTGTCTACGGCAAAAGAAGGCCGGATTTTCAGATATACTGCCATTGTGCCGTTTGAAGAATACCGGAAATTTTTATTACAGGAACTGGTGCACAGCTTTTTCAGCAATTCCGGAAAGGAAGTTCTGGAACTTTTAATGAATGAGCACATGATTTCCCGGGATGATATAAAAGAGCTTGGCGTTGACATGGCTGTGGTAAGTACCGAAGAAATAAAAGAACCGACTTTTGAATATGCCGATGAAATCCTGAATCCGAAAAAAACAAAGGATAAAAAGAAAGGGAAGGAAAAAGATAAAAAGAAGAAGAAAAATAAAAAGGAATAACAGATAACAGATTTATCTGTGCATAAAAAAAGCGGCTTCAAACTGAAGCCGCCTATATTTTTTACCAACGTTTTCCACCGCCGTTTCCGCCACGGTCTCCACCGCCGCCGTAACCGCCGCTTCCACCTCTGTTGCTGCTTCCGCCGTAACCACCGCTACCGCTTCCACCTCTGTTTCCGCCACCGCCGTAACCGCCGCTTCCGCCTCTGTTACCACCGCCAGCGTTACCGCCACCGCCTCCGAAAGACCTTCTTGGTTTTTCTTCTCTTGGCTTAGCTTCTGAAACATTAAGTGTTTTTCCGTTGAATTCTTTTTGATTAAGAGCTTCAATTGCCTGCTGCCCTTCAGCATCTTCCATTTCAACAAACCCGAAACCTCTTGAACGACCTGTCTCTTTGTCTGTAATGATTTTTACTGAAGAAACTTCTCCAAATTCTGAAAATAAATCCTGCAACTCATAATCTTTAGTTGCGTAGTTGATGTTTGAAACAAAAATGTTCATCTGAATAAAAAAATTAAAAATGTTAAAAATGATTTGGTTTATAAAAGAAAAACAACATATAGAATGAACAAATATTGATTCCAGATATAAGACAGGTGCAAGATACGACTATTAATTTCATATCAAAACTTTTTTTCAGAAATTTTAAGTAAACTTTTCAATTAGATTATTATTTCACTAAAAACTATGAATTATGATGAATTATCTGTTAAAATATCTTTACAAATGTTAATTTTAAATTAAAACCATTCAGGTAAGTATTAGGAATTCATAATATAAAGCACAATTTTTACATATCGTAATACTTTTTAAAACAGTACTTTACCTATTCCGAATAAGCAATTGTATCTGTAAATACGAGTCTTTTGCTAAGTCAATCCCTGTAAACGCAACATCTCGGTTTTTAGCCTTAAATTTGTGCTTCAAAATTATAAGATTATGAACTACCACACCAGAAAATGGGTAAAACCTGAAGACCTGAATCCCAACCAGTCGCTTTTCGGAGGAAAGCTGCTTCAATGGATTGATGAAGAGGCTGCTTTGTATGCCGTGATCCAGTTGGAGAATAAAAAAGTAGTGACCAAATTTATTTCAGAGATCAATTTTGTCAGCTCTGCCAAACAGGGTGATATTATAGAAATCGGTATTGAAGTTTCAGCTTTCGGATCCACTTCCCTTACGTTAAGATGCGATGTGCGGAACAAAATGACCCATCAGACCATTATTACCGTTGACAGGATTGTGATGGTTAATCTTGATGAAGACGGAAATCCTGCGCCGCACGGGAAAACAAAAGTTGAATTTGTAAAAGACCGGCTGAATAACCAGAATCTGTTATGATAATTTTCATAAAAAATATGGTGTGCGGAAGGTGCATTTCTGCAGTTTCAGATATTTTTGAGAAAGCCGGAATTAAAGTTAAATCTATTTCCCTGGGTGAGGTGGAAACAGAATCCGGCATTTCTGATGAAGACCTGCGGACTGTTGAAAAGCATCTGGAGGAAACCGGATTTGAAAGGATCAGGGATTCTGCGCATCAGCTGACTGAAAAAATAAAAACCCTGATCATTACGGAAATCAGCGGGCTGGATATCGATGAAAATTTTCTTTTATCCGAATTTTTAAGCTCAGCACTTCACAAAGAATACAGTTCGCTTTCCAAAACATTTTCGCATAATGAAACGGTGACCCTGGAACAGTTCTTTATCCTTCAGAAAATTGAAAAAGTAAAGGAACTCCTTCTGTACAATGAATTCACGCTGACGGAAATTGCCGGAAAACTGGGTTACAGAAGTGTGCAGCATCTCTCTTCCCAGTTCCGCAACAGTACCGGCTTCACGCCTACCGAATTTAAAAAACTGAAAACCCATCACAGGAAACCGCTGGATCAGGTTTGATCATTGGATTGCGGTCCCGGCTTAATTTTATAATCATTATCCTTAAATTTATAACACGTTTCCATTTGCATTCCGGAAATTTGTACTGTACATTTAAAAAGACTGATTATGCAGCAACAATATAAAATCCTCGGAATGATCTGTTCGGGATGCCGGAATAAAATCTCTGAAAAACTGAACAGCATTGAAGGTATCACAGCAGATATTGACTTAGAAAACCATACAGCAACCATCACTTCCGATGAAAAAGCCGAATTGCCGGTTTTGAATAAAGCTTTGGAAGAAATCGGGAATTATAAACTTGAAGACCCGGCCCATCCTGACCGGGATTCTGTTGTAAAACCGCAGGACCGCATCTCCCCTTCTTCCGTCTATTATTGTCCGATGGAATGCGAAGGCGAGAAAGTATATTTCCAGCAGGGAAAAAGATGCCCGGTCTGCAACATGTACCTGGTTCCTATTGAAGAAAAACATTCAAAAGACCCGGATTACAGGCCTGCCTATTCATCAACCCATCTCCCTGAAAATTTCAAAGACCATATCGGAAACTATTACTGTCCGATGTTTTGTGAAAAGGACAAAGTATATCCTGAAAAAGGCGACTGTCCCGTTTGCCACATGCATCTGGAACCGATTACGGAAGAACTGGTTAAAAATGCGGAACCCCATGCCCATACTCATCATCACAACCATCATCACGAAGCGCCTAAAGTTACAGATGAAATGGCCGGGAAATACTACTGCCCGATGTATTGTGAAGGCGACAAAGTCTATGACACCAACGTCGGATGCCCGGTGTGCGGAATGGACCTGGTAAAATATCCGGAAAAGAAAACGGCAGTCTATACCTGCCCGATGCATCCTGAAATCATTAAGCATGAGCCCGGGGACTGCCCTGTCTGCGGGATGGATCTGGTAAGGATGCCTGATAAAAACGAAGATGAAGACGAAACATATCAGATCTTAAAAAGAAAGTTTATCATTTCATTGGCATTTACCGTTCCGGTTTTTATTCTGTCGATGGGCGGGATGATGTTCAGCTTTCCTTTTTCCCATCAGGTTCAGGGAATTTTTGAACTGCTTTTAACGCTTCCCGTTTTATTTTATTCGGGCTGGTTCCTGATCAGAAGAGGCTGGGTATCTTTCAAAACCATGCACCTGAACATGTTCAGTTTAATCGTTTTGGGAGTTGCTGCTGCATTTATTTTCAGTATTGCAGCCTTGGCTTTTCCGCATATGATTCCGCATGAAATCAGGGGGCATAATCATGAAATTCCATTGTATTTCGAGGCGGTCTGTGTCATTCTGACCCTGGTTATTTTAGGCCAGCTGATGGAGGCCCTTGCCCATAAAAAAACAGGAAATGCCATACGGGAATTAATGAATTTATCTCCTGATGAAGCCACCATTCTGATTAATGGAGAAGAGAAAAAAGTACTGATCTCCCAGGTAAAAACCGGTGATCTATTAAAAGTAAAGCCCGGTGAAAAAATTCCGGTGGACGGACAGGTTACGGACGGGACTTCCTATGTGGACGAAAGCATGATTACCGGCGAACCGGTACCTGTTGAGAAAAGTATACACAACAAAGTTTCAGCAGGAACCATCAACGGCAACCAAGTCTTTATCATGAAAGCTGAAAAGGTAGGCGATGAAACCCTGCTTTCGCAGATTATCAGACTCGTTAATGAAGCAAGCCGCAGCAAAGCCCCGATTCAGAAACTTACGGATAAAGTGGCAAAAATATTTGTTCCTGCCATTATTTTAGCAGCTGTGGCCACCTTTATCATCTGGCAGTTTTTCGGACCGGAAGGTAAAAGAAGCCTGTTTGCTTTTGTAAATGCCGTTGCCGTATTGATTGTTGCCTGTCCGTGTGCGTTAGGACTGGCCACTCCGATGTCTTTAATGGTGGGAATCGGTAAAGGAGCCAAAAACGGCATCCTTATTAAAAATGCGGAAGCATTGGAACAGATGAATAAGGTGAATGTTTTAATTACTGATAAAACAGGAACCCTGACCGAAGGAAAACCTTCTGTGGAACATATCGAAACCATTCATGGAGACAACAGAGCCCTGATCTTACAGCTGGCATTTTCATTAAATCAGAACTCAGAACATCCTCTGTCGGGAGCCGTTATCAGAAAAGCACAGGATGAAAATATTTCTCCAGAAAAAACAGTAAATTTTGAAAACATTTCCGGAAAAGGCGTGAAAGCAAATATCGGAGGAAAAACCATTTATCTGGGCAATGAAAGCCTGCTGAAAGCACATGATATATCAATTCCCGAAAATTTAAAAAAGAAAGCGGTTGAAATCCAGTCAAAAGCCCATACCATTTCTTATGTGGCACAGGATAATGAAGTGCTCGGGTTCATCAGTTTTACCGATAAGATAAAGGAAAGCTCCAGAAAGGCAGTTCAACAACTTTCGGACGAAGGCATTGAAGTCATCATGATGACCGGAGATAATGAACATACGGCAAAAGCAGTTGCAGATGAACTGGGAATCAGGAATTTTAAAGCCAGCTGCCTTCCGAAAGATAAATTAAATGAGGTTAAAAGACTGCAGCAGAAAGGGAAAATTGTGGCCATGACCGGTGACGGAATCAATGACTCCCCTGCTTTAGCCCAGGCCAATATCGGGATTGCAATGGGAACCGGAACCGGCGTAGCGATTGAAAGTTCGGAAATTACCCTGTTGAAAGGTGACCTTTCCGGCATTGCAAAAGCACGGCTTTTAAGTGAAAAACTCCTGAAGAATATTAAGGAAAACCTGTTCTTTGCCTTCATGTACAATGTACTGGGCATTCCCGTTGCGGCAGGCTTATTGTATCCTTTTTTCGGAATTTTACTGTCCCCGATGATCGCAGCGGCAGCCATGAGCTTCAGCTCCCTGTCGGTGATTTTAAATTCTCTGCGGCTGAATTCCGTTAACCTAAACAAATAAATTATGGAAAAGGAAAATTTGTACATCGGATGTTCAGGTTTTTACAATAACGACTGGAAAGGATCTCTGTACCCGGAAGATGCCAAAAGTAAAGACTTCCTTACCCTGTATTCCCAGGCATTTAACTGCGTGGAAATCAATTCTACTTTTTACAGGAAGCCGACGGCCAAAACCCTTTTGAAATGGGCTGAGGAAACGCCTGATGATTTCAGGTTCTTTATCAAAATTCCCAAAACCATTTCCCATGAGAAAAAGCTTCATGACTGCAGGGAAGAAATTTCCGAGTTCTGCCTTCACATTCAGGATCACCTGAAAGAGAAGCTCTCCGGGTTTCTGTACCAGTTTCCGCCTTCGTTTAAAAATACACCTGAAAACATCAGCCTGATCCTGGACAGCCTTGATTTCAGTTATCTTAATGTTATTGAATTCCGTCATGAATCCTGGTGGAGGGATGAAATTTTCAGCCTTTTAAAAGACCGTCAGATTGTTTTTTCAGGCGTAAGCTTTCCCGGTAACCTTCCCGAAGATGTAATTGTGAATCATCCCGGAATTTTATATTACCGGCTGCACGGAACTCCTGTTCTCTACAAATCAGAATACAGTGAGGAATTCATTAATCACCTGGCTGAAAAAATTAAAGCAGGCCGACAAACAACCTTTATCTTTTTTAATAACACCTGGGGTACGGCAGCGGTTAAAAATGCGCTTTACCTTAAAGAAATTACAAGCCAGCCTTAATATATCAAAGCATCATTGTTTTATGCTTTAAATTTCAGAAATTTGCACTATGAACATTCAGGAAAATTACAATCATATAAAAAAACAGCTGCCGGAACATGTACATCTGGTTGCAGTCTCAAAAACACATCCCGTTTCAGCGATCCAGGACGTCTATGATCTCGGACAAAGAATTTTCGGTGAAAACAAAGTGCAGGAACTTACGGAGAAGTATCCGCTCCTTCCCAAAGATATCCAATGGCACATCATCGGGCATTTACAGACGAATAAAGTAAAATATATTGCCGAATTTGTAGATACCATCCAAAGCGTGGATTCTGAAAAGCTGATCAGGGAAATCAGCAAAGAAGCGGCAAAGCACAACCGCACGATTAAAGTACTGCTTCAGTTAAAAATAGCTGAAGAGGAAAGCAAGTTCGGACTGGAATCTGAAGAAGCCAGGGATATTTTTAGTAAATATATTCAGGATGAATTTTCAAATATTGAAATTACAGGACTGATGGGCATGGCTACTTTTACGGATGATAAGGAACAGGTAAAAAATGAATTTCTGACTTTGAAACATATTTTCGATGAATTTAACCAGCTGAAACCCCTCAAAACATTATCCATGGGAATGAGTGATGATTTCCCTGTCGCCATTGAATGCGGTGCCAATTCCGTGCGCGTAGGATCCGCTATTTTCGGGCAGCGGGATTATTCGGAATAGAATCATTTAGGTATAGTTTTTGCTAATAATTCAATCAAAAAATCTAAATTTGCAACTATGCAAAAAATCCTTATTGTAGAAGACGAAAAAGCAATTTCAGGAGTACTCCAGAGTATCCTATCCGACGAACTTACTGAATACGAATTTATTATTGCCGAAGATGGCCTTGAAGGCTACAAACAAATAGAAAAAGAAGATTTTGCCCTGGTAATTTCTGATATTAAAATGCCTAAAGTTTCGGGGACTGAGCTTTTGAAGCAGAGCTTGGCTTTAAAACCGGAATCTACTTTCATTATGATTTCAGGCCACGCAGATATTGATTCTGCAGTTTCCTGCCTGAGAGACGGTGCATATGATTTTATCTCTAAGCCTATCGACATCAACAGACTGATTACGAGTGTAAAAAATGCACTGGCTAAAGAGCATCTGAAAAAAGAAAACAAAAACCTTCAGACAGAAAACAAGACCCTGAAAAAGAAGGTCAGCAAAAAATACCAGATGATCGGCGAATCGGCAGGTTTGAAGAAAATCCAGGATATGATTGAAAAAGTTGCTGCTTCTGACGCAAGGGTTCTAATTACAGGCCCGAACGGTGCAGGAAAGGAACTGGTAGCCCACGCGATCCATAACCAGAGCGACCGTGCAAGAGGCCCGATGATTGAGGTTAACTGTGCGGCAATCCCGTCCGAACTGATTGAATCTGAATTATTCGGACACGTAAAAGGATCTTTTACAGGAGCCATTAAGGATAAGCAGGGGAAATTTGAGCAGGCGAACGGAGGCACGATATTCCTTGATGAAATTGGTGATATGAGCTTAATTGCCCAGGCAAAAGTATTAAGAGCCCTGCAGGAAAGCAAAGTTTCCCCTGTAGGAAGCGATAAGGAAATTAAAGTGGACGTAAGGGTTCTTGCGGCTACCAATAAAAACATGCAGAAGGAAATTGAAGCCGGAAGATTTCGGGAAGATCTTTACCACAGGCTTTCTGTAATCGAAATCTATGTGCCTTCCCTGGATGAAAGAAAAGAAGACATTGCATTGCTGGTAGATCATTTCTCCGGAGTCATTGCTGATGAACACGGCACAGCTGTAAAGAAATTCGATGATAAAGCGGTTGAAGCGCTGAAAGCACTTTCCTGGACCGGAAATGTAAGAGAACTGAGAAACGTAGTGGAAAGGCTGATTATCTTAGGAGGCAACACCGTTTCTGCCGATGACGTCGCAAGTTTTGTAAGGAAATAATGTAATTATTACTTTAAATAAATTATAAAAATTGCAGTATCATTGATTACTGCAATTTTTTTTGCGTTATGCATAATTAAAAAACCGGTAATGTAAAACGGATCGGGATCAGGTTTAATGACTTTATCTTTGCTGATCTGATTCAGTTGTAATATTAAGACTGATCCTACCCCATGCTGACATGAGGGTATTTAATCAAACACAATTAAAAAGATAGGAACTATAAACTGTTATGAGATTTTTACATAAAAACTATACCAAAGAATGCCTCACGCTGGCGCTGCCCGTGATGCTGACCCAGGTTGGGCAGGTATCTGTAAACCTTTTTGACAATATCATTGTCGGGAGATTGCTGGGAGCAGATGCCCTGGCTTCCGTTTCATTGGGGAATGCGGTATTTTTTTCCATATTTGTGCTGGCTTTGGGATTTTCTTTTGCCATTCCGCCGCTGGTATCCGAAGCGCAATCAAAACAGGACCATAAAACGATCAACTCGGTTTTCAGCCATGGGTTCATCATCAATATGACAGTCGGAATCCTGTTGATGGGGATTCTGCTGTTGGCCATGCCGCTGCTCTATCATTCCGGGCAGCCTGCGAAGATCATTCCGGACACGGTTGATTTCTTAACGATTATGGCCATCAGTATTGTTCCGTTTATGGCTTTTCAGACGCTCAGGGAAGTTTCGGAGGGTCTGTCCTATACCATCGGTGTAACGAAGGCTACGATTATTGCAAACATCATTAATATTGTCCTGAATTACGTCTTTATCAAAGGGCTTTTCGGATTCCCGGAAATGGGCGTAAAAGGTTCTGCGCTGGCAGGGCTGATTGCCCGGATTTTCATGGTGGTCTTCCTGTATTTTGTCCTGCTCCATGAAAAGAAAACGAGGCAGTATATTAAAGATTTTTCATTGAAAGTGGAGGTTTTTTCAAAACAGATGTTTGACAAGATGATCCGTTTGGGCTTGCCTACAGCACTGCAGATGTTTTTTGAAGTAACGGCATTTGCAGGAGCTGCATTTATATGCGGGCTTATCTCGGCCCATGATATTGCCTCCCACCAGATTGCCCTGAGCATGGCTTCCTTTACCTTTAATTTATGCATCGGGTTCAGTGTGGCTTCTACGGTAATGATCGGCAGGAAACTGGGCGAGAGAAATTTTACGGAACTGAGGAAAGTAGGAATCAACAACCTGAAAATTGCGTTCATTTTTATGTGTATCTGCGGAATCCTTTTCATTCTCGGGCGTAATATCCTCCCGACTTTCTTTACGAAAAAAGAAGAGGTTGAAGTAATTACCCTGGCTTCAAAACTGATGATTATTGCCGCTTTATTCCAGCTTTCTGACGGAATCCAGGTGACTGCGCTGGGAACATTAAGAGGCTTACAGGATGTGAAGATTCCTTCTATTTACACTTTTATTGCCTACTGGCTTATTACCATTCCTTTAGGATACTTTCTGTGTGTCACTCTGAATATGGGCGCTTTCGGAATGTGGATTGCTTTAGGACTGGGCCTTACGATCTCTGCCGTGATGCTGGTCAAACGGTTTTTGAATCTGTCTGCAAAACGAATTGAGCAGAATCTATAAGTTAAAAGCGGTCTTTTGTGACCGCTTATTTTTTTCTGTAAAGTTCAAGCCCGTTTCTGTACACCAGTATTTTCTTATTATCTTTATTTAAAACCTCGAATACAAAAGCTCTGTCTTTTCCGGAAGAGATTTCTTTAATAAGCCTGGGTTTCGAAAGATACTTCGCCGGTATTTTAATCGTTCTGAAAGATGAATTATCCCAGATTCCGAACATTTTATTTTTTACGGTAATGTTCCTGTCTGTAATTTCATCATATTCAAAAGGAATCATATTAAAAAGCACGTCATTAAAATTATCTGCACCATATTTATCTTTCTTTCTGAAGACCAGATATGGCATTTCATAAGGTGGCGCAGAAGAATTAATATCCTTTGTTGTATAATATTTTTGTTCTATACTATCATATTCATCAGTATAAGGTAGATACTTGTTATACTTATCAAAAAAACCATATTTATTTCCCCGCTTAAAAACATAAGCTTTAGACTTATCTTTATAGCCTGAAGTATGATACTCTACTGTGAATATCTCATCATACAAAAAATCTATTTTCTTGAGATCAGACAAAGTAGTAATTCCGAATTTACCACTGTTATTATCTTTTACAATAGCAGGCGTTTTATCCCTGTAATAATACACATGATCATATTCACTCAAATGATAAGATTTTTTATACGATGCATCCATCTCCATCCTTTTCAAAAGATTGGAATCGTCATTTCTTGAAAATCCCGGTGGCGGCGGAAACTTTATGCTTTTGGTATATCGTGTTGTCTGGATAATTTTTTTATTTGCATCTAATTGGTAGGCATTAAATTCCCATGTATCATTGGAGTTGGAATGGGAAATTGAATCATATTCGATAGGAATAACGGTTTCTCCATCATAAAACATCAATCCTTTCTTTTTATTGATTTCCATAATGGTGAATAAGGAACTAGCATCAGGATATTGATAAATATTGTCATATTTATAGGATGAAGGATCTCCTATAAGCTTCCATGTTCCATCTTCAAAAACAGGTCCCTGAATCCCTATTTTTCCATTTTTCTTAAAAAAAATTCCTTTTTCCCTGTTTGGAGACTTTACGATTTCGTAATCTTTAAAATACCTGTTATTCCCTGCATCAATAAAAAATATTTCATTGTTTTTTCTAACATAGTAGGAAGAGTGTGGAGGTATTTTTCCATAATTGCGGGCATTAATATTAAAATCTATTACCTCATCGTATTGGGGTTTAACCTTCATATTACCCAATGTATCTGCCAATCCCCATTTTTCTCCGACTTTATAGGGTAGCAGGAAAAAATCGTTCTTACTTTGTCCTTCGCATGAAAGAAAAAGAAATATCAATAAACAACAAACTTTATTTTTCATAATATTATAATTGATTAAAAAGGCATGCTTAACTTCCTTGTGACAATAATGAATTAATTCTGCTACCACCCCAGCCCCGATTGAACGGCCTGTCTGAGCTCTTTTTACCGCAATAGCACAGCAAAGGCGTAAAAAAGCGAGTAGTGAAAGCGGGATTAAGCTCCAAAAATGAGGTATCAGAATAAGCATTGAGATTGCAGTTAAAATTATATCTGCCTGTTGTTTACCATGAAACTTATTATTCTATTCTCTTTCCTAAGATGACCAGCGTGCGCTCTACTCCATCCAGCACGGCCACATCAGGAAATGTTCCCCAGGCTTCAAACCCGAAATGGCCAAACAGCTTTAAGCTTGGTTCATTGTGTAAAAAAATAAATCCCAGCAATGTTTTCACTCCAAATTTCCCTGCATTATCAATACAGTATCCGAGCACCTGCTTCCCCAATCCTTTTCCGCGGCAGCTTTCATCCATGTAAATACTTACCTCTACCGTTCCTTTATACGCGGGGCGTCCGTAAAATGAAGAAAAGCTTACCCAGCCGAGCGTATTATCCTGTTTGTCTTCAACAATCCAAAGCGGCCGTGTGTCAGCATTGTGCTCACGGAACCACTGTATCCTGCTCTCTACAGAAACGGGTTCCGTATCGGCAGTTACCATTCTTGAGGGTATGGTTGAGTTATAAATTTCGACAATTCCGGGTAAATCTTCAAGGGTTGCATTTCTGAACTGTATTTCCTGCATGGCGTAATTACATCTTTCTACAAAGATAAATGAAGATTTTTTTAAAACCGGCAGGAACTGCCTGATGATACATAATTTTTAAAACAGCCGGCAGTAAATTAAAAAGTATTCTGAATTCCAACACTTTACACCACATAGTGAATAATTAACTATATGTGATTATGTTGTTTAATACCAAAGGAAAAAGCCTGATTATTAATATTTCATTATTTGTTGAAAAAATATTTTTTTATTGGATTTTTATATCTACATTAGCATTGTTAAAAAATCAAATAAAATTCCATTAGCGAACAATATAGATACATATTAAGCTAATTGAATATATATTTAATAACATATTTTTCTAACAAACAAATAATTAATAACCATGAAAAAAGTCTTACTTACTCTAGGAGTATTGGTATTGAGCTTCAATTATGCTCATGCACAGGTTCCATTTCCTCACACTGCAACAGCATTAAACGGCCTGGCTGAAAGGGTAGCCTCATTCGGTGTTTCTGATAACGTTAACGACAGACTGGAAATCACGAATGCCACTAACTTCAACGGACAGTTTGTTCCCCAGCTTTGGGCCAGAAGATCTTCTGATAACAGAACGATATTTGGAATTAATGCTTCAATCCCTTCAAGTTTAGATAACGGCACCAGCCCGTTGATGACCTTTTCTGTTGAGGCAAGAAACAACATTAATTTAAATGCACCAACCGGATCTGATTTTCCATGGGGCAACGGATCAGACGGACAGGCCATTTCCATCACCAACAGGCCTTTATTCATATGGAATAATGCTTACACCCGGATTATGACCATGGCAGGTAACAACAATGTTGGAATCGGCACTGCCAGCCCCACAGCCAAGCTTCATACTTTAGGAAGCCTGAGGTTTGAAGGATTGTCTGCCTCAACACTGGGAACCAATGTATTAACAACTGACGCTTCAGGAAATGTCTATTTGAAGCCTGTATCTTCTTTCGGAGGAAACGGAGGCTCATCTTCCATTCTGTGTAACACCCCGAATTATATCCTGAAAAGCGACGGTTCGTCAGCAATCTGCAGCCAGGTTTATGATGACGGGAATTTCGTAGGAATTAACACAAGCTCTCCGACTGCAAACCTGAACAGCGTAGGGACAGTCCGTTTTCAAAAGCTGCCTCATGCTGAAAATTTTGAATATTTTGTAGTGGGAGACAAAGAAGAATACCTTCAGTTTGTTCATAGAGACCGGATGATGGAGGTCATCAAAGAATCAGTCTACAGCAGAGTGGCAAACGAATATTCACAGTCGCTGGCGCAGATGTCTGAAGAAATTAAGCTGCTTAAACAGGAGATTGCGGAAATGAAAGGCCAAAAGACATCCGGTGCGGCGGTTATAATCGGCAACCAGATCACCCTTTCCCCTAATCCTACAGACGGCCAGATCAGAATAAATTTCAGGGATACCCCGAATGAGAAACTTCTGCTTTCTTTATATGATATGCGGGGTTCAAAGATTAAAGATATCACGATAGACGGTAACCGCAGTGAGGAAACCGTGAATTTAAATTTTTTAACATCAGGCACTTATTTATGTAAGATTGCAGGAAAAAACACTAATTTTACGGGGAAAATCGTTAAAAAGTAAGTAATGCACATTTCTCCTTTTCAATACATTATAAGTAATCAAAAATTGGATTTCCCTATTAACCATGGGGAAATCTTTTTTCATAACGGCCTCAGTATCGCAATACATTCATCAAACCGTGACCATCTGGTAATTAATAATGAACTTATTTTCTTCGGCGAGTGTTTTGACTACGAAAATACGCAGTTTACCAATAAGGAAATTGCAGAACAGCTGAAAGGCCTGAGCCTGGAAAAAAAGATTGAAAAGATAAATAAACTGACCGGTTTTTTTATCTTCCTGTTTTTTGAAAACGGTAATGTGTATATTTTCAACGATGCTTCCGGCCAGCTGGAAACCTATATTTCAAATACGGATAACGGGCTTTACATCAGCGCACAGCCGAATATGATCACTGATATTTCCGGGAACACTTCTTATCATGACAATGTCCCGCAGTATATTATCGACCGGAAAATAAACATCTTCCAAAAAACACCTTTTAAGCATATTGATAAGCTGATCCCGAATTTTTATTATAATGTCAATGATAAAAAATATGTCCGGTTTTATCCGATGAAAGCTTTGCCGGTATTGCCTGTTGATGAGGTGGCAAAAGAGGCATTAGCTGTTCTGGAAGATTCAATCGCGAGCATGGCTTTCAGAAAAAAAATAAGCCTTGCGGTTACGGCCGGCTGGGATTCCAGGATCCTGTTTGCAGCTTCCTTAAAAAATGCTGATAAAGCCGTGTATTATGTACTGAACCATCAGACGGAAGACGGCAGGCAGGATGTAAAAATAGCCGGACAGATTACCGGTCATTTTTCAAAAGAACTTAAAGTTATTCATTATGATATATCATCCATTGATTTATCCGGTAATGATACGCCTGTGATATGGAAGGACGATGAAAAGGGCCGCAAAATGTCCCATCTTATGAATGCGCATTTCCCGGACCGTTACCTGATCAACGGGAATATCAGTGAAGTTGCCAGGAACTTTTATGATCCCCTGCCGGAAAATCTTTCTTTAAGCGAACTCTGTTATATCATAGGAATTGAAGACGGGCCTTATGAAAAAAATGCGGTAAAAGAATGGCTTGAAACCCATAATCAGCATGTACATCTCCTGGATTCCATTTACTGGGAACACAAAATGCCCAACTGGGCGGGAGCCTCCAAGTCAGTTTCCAATGTGTACAATACAGTCATTTCTCCGTTCAACAACAGATATTTATTAAACCTTTTACTCTCAACAAAAAGAAAAGACCGCGATAAGTATTTCCATAAGATTTACAGCAGTATCCTGAAGAATGTTGATGCCCATTTGGCCGGTATTCCGCTAAACCCGACTAGGAAGCACCAGCAGATTTCAATGATGAAGAAACTTCAGGTGTACCCGCTGTACAGGCATCTGTTTTTTAAAATGAAGAAGCTGAAATTTTAACAGATTCCAAACAGCTTATAAAGCTCATATTAGCTTACTTAGGTTATATATCAAAATACAAAACCCGCTAAAAGCGGGTTTTTATTGTTTACTATTATTTCTTCAGGCATTTTTCCAGGAACTGATCCTGTTCCCAAAGCAGGTGCAGGATATTTTCTTTTGCGGCATATCCGTGTGCTTCTTTAGGCAGAAGGACCATCTTTACAGGCGCTCCGAGATTCTTCAGAGCCTGGAAATACCTTTCCGTCTGCAGGGTAAAGGTTCCAGGGTTGTTATCGGCATCCCCGTGAATCAGCAGCAACGGAGTTTTCATTTTATCAGCATTCATAAATGGCGACATCGTATTGTATATTTCCGGAACATCCCAGTAGTTTCTCTGCTCGCTCTGGAAACCGAACGGCGTCAGGGTCCTGTTATATGCGCCGCTCCTGGCAATTCCGCATGCGAACAATTTGGAATGGGTCAGCAGGTTTGCGGTCATAAACGCTCCATAAGAATGCCCTCCTACCGCTACTTTCTTTCTGTCAATATATCCCAACTGGTCTACCGCATTGATGGCCGCTTCTGCATTGGCTACAAGCTGCGGGATAAAGGTATCATTCGGTTCTGTTTTTCCTTCCCCGATGATCGGGAAGGCAGCGTCATCCAGAACGGCGTAACCTTTTGTCGTCCAGTATACGAAAGATCCGTAATACGGAAAGGTGAAGTCATTCGGGTTCTGGGTATTCTGTCCTGCAGTATTTTTATCCTTATACTCTGTGGGATAAGCCCAGATCAGAAGCGGCAGCTTTTCGGTTTTGTTTTTCCTGTCATAACCGGCCGGGAGATAAAGTGTTCCCGTAAGCGTTACTCCGTCATTTCTTTTATACGTAATAACTTCCTTATATACGTCTTTAATGCTTTCAAAAGGATTGGCAAAATCCGTAACGGCTTCTGCTTTGTCCGATTTGATATTTTTCCTGAAATAATTAGGGTACAGGCTTGAAGACTGGCGCGTTGTTAAAATCTCACCTTTTGAAGGATTTAAAATATCAATGATTTCTTCTTTGGCATTTTTGACATTGGACGTGTACAGTCTTCTTTTCTTTAATGTTTTCACATCCATTTCATCAATAAAAGGATGCTGCCCTTCTTTTGTAAAGCCGGCCCCTATCAGATAAGACTTCCCTCCTTTCATATCCACCACATATCTTCCGTACTGGTTTTTAGTGGTGTTGAAACTTCCCGGGTCACTGTAAACATCCTGGTAATTCCGGTCATCAATTACTTTTGATTGTCCGTTATTAAGGTCGACAAGATAAGATTTTGTATTTCTGGTATCGTACCAGCCTTCGGAAACAATGGCATAATGATCATTGGTCCAGCTTGTGCCTTCGTAACGCTGCTTTGTCTTAAAGAATGACTTGGGTGCAGCTGTAAACGGAGCTTCCCAGGTAAAGACCTCATCCCTGAAATCTGCTGTTTTAGACTGATCGCCGCTGTCTAAAGCTTCGGCAAATACCAACGTTGCAGGAAGGTCGCTTCTCCATCCCATATCTCTTTTCCCGGTTCTCACGGATGAGAAACCTTTCGGCATGATTTCATTCAACGGGGTTTCATTCACTACTTTTACCACGTTTCCATTGAGGTCATACACCGTAGTGGTCATTGGGAACCTGTTCAGGGGAACAATGTATGAAAACGGTTTTTTAAGGGTAGTTGCCATCAGGTAGTTCCCGTCCGGCGAATAGCTCAGTCCCGTATACATATCCTGGTCTTTTATCTTTTTCAGGTTTCCGTCTGTATCTACATTGTAAATATCGGAAGCCGTGAGGATTTCAAAATTCTTTTCATCCTGCGGGTTTTTAAGCAGGTCCTGGTAAGTCCGGTTCTGGGATACTTTCCCGTCTGCCGTAGAAACAATTGGGCCCGTAGGGAGATCTTTGGCCGGATCCGTTAAGGCAACTCTGTTCTGAGGAAGGGTTTTGATCAGAATGTTTTTTGAATCCTTATTCCAGATGTATGGGCTCCCCAGGTTTGCATTCAGGTTGTCCGGGGTGATTTTCTTTGCGGTTGCCGTTTCCAGATCTACAATCCACAGTTCGACGCCTTTCGCAGTGGTATTGGTAAAAGCCAGTTTCTTTTCATCCGGTGAAAACGAAGTGTAGGTAATTTTAGGGTTTGAAGGTAAATTCTTAACCTGAACCTCCGTTTTATCATTGAGTTTTCTTACTTTCAGATTATTGGAATACGTAGCCGTACTTGAAATATTGGTTACCGGATTGATCCTTAATCCGCCCAGTTTCATTTCCTGCTGGCTGAGGTCTTCCAGCGTTTTATAAGTCGGACGGTAGGTAAAAACAATCCAGTCTTTTTTGCTGTTCATCAGCACACCGGGCGGCCTTTCATAATCCGCCAGTTTAAGGATTTCCGCAGAGGGCTTCTGGTAGGTAATATTCTCCTGCGCTTCGTAAAAATTAAGGAAAGCCAGCAGGCAGATGGTCAGTTTGATCTTCATTGTATTATACTATTATGTTCTCTTCTCTTTCTGACGAATTTAATGAATTTACAGACAACCGCAAAAGCCGCGGCGATTTTTGAAATTTTATTTTCGGAATTAGGTTTATCGGTCTGTTGTATGATCTTTCGCAGTGATTCAACTTCGATAATCAGACGGGTCTGTTTTTAACTGCAAGCTGAAATTCAACTTAATTAAAAATTACAATTATTAAACACTTAAGTTTTAATACAGTTACTTTTTAACAGTTCATATAAGAGCACTTAAGTTTTAAAAATCTTTGATTTTATTCTTTGGAAACTTTATTTCCAATAAATATACTGCCTGCACAGTTTTGTCTTAATACCGTTGATTTTTCAGATTTCAGCATAAAAAAAGCAGCAAGAAAACTTACTGCTTATATTTATATTTCAGGTGAATTACCAGTCACTGGCTCTTTTCCTTTTTTCAATCATATGATCTACTGAAATCTTCCCAACCCCGAAAACCATCAGCATCAGGTACACCGCAAGATAAATGAGGCTCATTTCCTGTTTTTCAAAAGAATCTGATGAATGAACAATGAATCCGGCTACTGCCATGGTAAAGATCAGGAATCCCAAAGCTACTCTTGAGAACAGACCTAAGATCAGCAGAATAGAACAGGCAAACTCTGCAAATACGGTAAGTCCGAGGGAAATCTGAGACCCCATTCCGAGGAAATCAAAAAACTCAGGTTTACCGCCTTCTATCAGCATCTGAAGTTTCGGGAATCCGTGAGACAGCATGGCAAAACCAATAAATACCCTCACCACCAATAAAACAATATCTTTTACAAGAGAATCGGAATGTGCAGCGTTTAAAGAATTCATTCAGTTAAAATTTGATTAAAGATAACGAAAAATGTTTTAATATAACGGCTGTTCTGCCTTATTTAGTCTATCTGTACCCGAAATTCTTAAGGTCCCTGTCGTTTTTCCTCCAGTCTTTTTTCACTTTTACAAACAGGTTTAAGTGAATTTTCTTGTTGAAGAATTTCTCAAGGTCAATCCTTGATTCGGTTCCTACTTTTTTAATGGCTTCTCCTTTATGTCCGATGATGATTCCTTTCTGCGTATCCCTTTCCACATAAATAATGGAATCAATAAAGATGATGCCTTCTTTTTCCTTGAACTGCTCGGTCACCACTTCTACGGAATACGGGATTTCCTTTTCATAGTTCAGAAGGATTTTCTCGCGGATGGCCTCGTTAACAAAGAACCTTTCCGGCTTGTCCGTATACTGGTCTTTATCGTAATAAGGCGGATTCTCAGGAAGCATTGACTTTAATTTCGGCAGAATAATATCTGTATTAAAGGCATTTAATGCAGAAATAGGCAGGATTTCCGCTTTCGGAATCCTTTCATGCCACAGCTCCACCAATTTCTCCAGGCCTTCCTGGTTGGTCTGGTCTACTTTGTTTAACAGGAGCAGAACCGGAACCGGAATTTTATTCAGTTTTTCAATAAGAAATTCTGAAGGCTCCGCTTTATCGGTAACATCTACAATGAACAGGAACACATCTGCATCCTGCAGAGAATCCTTTACAAAATCCATCATTTTTTCCTGTAAACCGTATTTCGGATCCAGAACGCCCGGGGTGTCTGAAAATACGATCTGCAAATCTTCTTCATTATAAATTCCAAAAATCCTGTGGCGTGTTGTCTGTGCCTTCTGGGTAACAATAGCCAGCTTCTCCCCCATCAACTGGTTTAATAAGGTAGATTTTCCGGCGTTCGGCTTTCCGACAATATTTACAAATCCTGCTTTGTGCATAAAAACTATATTATGAGCTGCAAAGTTAGTAAAACAATCCGGTCTTTGCGCCTATTCCCGAAAAAAGGCTTTTAAATTGAAATTCCAACTGCCCTAAACTTACAATGAAGAAGTAAGAGCCTGTTCAGATTTATTTCAGAAAATTATTTCCCGGAGATGATGAAAACAACATAGATTTATGTGCATTTATTTAAATCTGCAGAATCTGAAAATCAGCGGAAAGCTTTAAAAATAAGCTTTAAAGTTTTTATAAAATTCAGACAGAAGTTAAATCCAAATCACATTGCTGTTTAGCATCCAATTAAAAATGACCGTCTTTGAACTGTTCAAACTCAGCAAGCTCATAATCCGGGCAGGCTCCTGATTTTGAAGTCACCCATGCGCCCAGGGCAATTGCCTGCTTTATAATTTCTTCCGGATTTTCATGATGAATTCTTTTTGAAATAAAACCGGAAAGAAATGAATCCCCGCTTCCCACTGTATCGGCAATCGTAATCGGAACTGCCGGACAGCTGTAGTTTTCTTCTCCTGTAAAATATCCGGCTCCCTTGCTGCCTTTTGTCAGTACCACTTCACGGATCGCAAAATGATTCCGGAGGAACTCCACCCCTTCTTCTTCGCTGGTATATTCCCGACCGGTCAGCTCAAGGATCTGGCGGAGTTCTGCTTTATTCATTTTAACAATGTCTGATTTATGCAGAAGTTTTTCAATCAGTTCAGCATCAATAAACGGCGGCCTGAAATTGACATCAAAAATTTTAAGCTTTGCGACTTCCAGAAGCTGGAACAGGGTATTTCTTGTGGTTTCGTTTCTTGCGGAAAGGCTCCCGAAAACAAAGGCTTCCGCACCTGCAACCAGTTCATTATGCTCCGGCCGGTATTCAATATAATCCCAGGCAACATGATTAATGATCTCGTAGGAAGCTTCGTTATGCTCATCAATCTTTGCCGTCACGGTACTTGTAGAATGTTCCCGGTCCGTCTGGATATAATCGGTTGTGATCCCCCAGTTGCTGATCCGGTCTGTTAACTGCTTTCCCAATTCATCATCTCCTACCCGGCTGAGTACTTTTACATCAATACCCATTTTATGTACGTGATATGCTACATTGAACGGTGCACCACCTGCCCTTGATCCCTCTGGAAAAATATCCCAGAGCACTTCACCAAAACATACGATATACGATTTTTTATCTGTCATCAATTCATCTTTAATTTAATTATTTATTCTACCGAACCCCGTTCCATAAACCGGGCGTTCAGCGTTACCCTTTTCCCGTCCGGTGTATAATTATTGATCTGGCTGTCCAGAAGGTTGACCGATTCTTTCGCCATATCCGTTAAAGGCTGCTGTACAAAACTTATTTCGGTAGGGAAAAGATAGTATGCTTCGGTTTCATCAAAGGCTACCACCGAGAGGTCTTCCGGAACTTTAATATTGCTGTCAATAAGATACCGGAGCCCGGCAATGCCTAATTTGTTGCTGGAAAAATAGACTGCCGTTCTTTTGGACAGATCAATGTTTTCCTTCAGTTTTACCGGAATCTCTTTTGCAATGGTATGGATCCCGATTAAAATCCTCTTGGCAGAAATCCCGGATTCCGATATCCGCCGGTCAAAACCATCCTGCCGGTCCAGCAGATGCGGAAGTTCCGTATCATAGCCTACATAAATGATTTCATCAAACTTCCGGCTGACCAGATGGTGACAGATATACTCTGAAATTTCGGCATTGTTAATCATGACCCCGGGAAGGCTCACATTTTTCAGATACCGGTCTATGGTAACTACCGGATATTCTTCCCTGATCAGTTTATTGATGGCTTCATCAGAATCCACCACCGGAGCAATGATCATCCCGTCAACCTGCTGTTCTGAGAATAATTCCGTAAGCTTTCTGAATTTTTCAGGATTTTCGTCACAGCTTCCGATCAGAAGCGTATAACCGAGTTTCATGGCTTCGTCTTCAATATTCCGCGCAATATTGGAATAAAAATCATTGGAAATATCGGCCACAATTAACCCGATCAGCTTGCTTTTGCTCATTTTCAGGCTCCGCGCTATTTTATTGGGGGTATAATTGATATTTTCCGCTACTTCAAATACTTTTTTTCTTGTGGCTTCACTGATGCGGCTCCCCTCTTTTCTATTCAGTACATAGGAGACAGTGGCCACAGATACTTCTGCAATCCTAGCGATATCTTTTATTGAAGCTCGTTTCATTCTTTAGTTTTGATGCAAAAATATTTTATTACCCATACTAAAACAATAGACCTGTAATTTGGTGTATATGAAAAATAAATGTAGTTTGGCGATTTTTTCAATCCGGCAGAAAAAAAATCATAACCTTATAAAAATCAATATATTACTCAAAAATAAAGATTAAATAATTATGAACATATGATGAATAGTAATCCGGCAGGCAGGACAAGCATCTTATTTTGGTTAAACGTTTTACCCTTACAATTTAATAAAAATTAAATTTAATTCAAAATACTGTTGAAATATTCTTCTTCAGATGTATAAAGCGCTCCTGTTTTTGTGGTACGTGATAAAAGGGCAGGTTTAAATATCAGTTTTATTGGCGGTAAAGCTTTACTATTTGTTTTTAAATCCTGAAATTTGCATCAGAAATTGAAAATTATGAATTGGATTATCTTAGTGATTGCAGGATTATTTGAAGTGGCATTTGCGTCATGCCTGGGAAAAGTAAAAGAGACCTCAGGAACCACCATGTATCTATGGTTCGGAGGTTTTCTTATTTCGTTAACCATCAGCATGCTTTTACTGATTAAGGCTACACAGACCTTACCGATAGGCACCGCCTATGCGGTATGGACGGGAATTGGTGCTGTAGGAACTGTGTTAATGGGTATTTTCTTCTTTAAAGACCCGGTAAGTTTCTGGAGGATTTTCTTTATTGTTACCTTAATCGGTTCTGTAATCGGACTGAAAGCGGTTTCACACTAAAATCAGGCTTTTTCTTAATTTTAAAGAAACTTTTAAACAATGGGAATAGGAAACGCTGATGGTGGTTTCCGTTTATTAAAAAATAAATACAATGGTATATTTGTAAAAAAGCCCGGAATTCCGGGCTTTTTCTGTTATTTCTTATACACGACCGGAAGAATTTCATTTTTCCTTAAACCGTATTTTTTAATTTCTTCTTCTGAAAAGTTTTGGGAATAGAAATTGGGTTCCACTTCAAAACCTGCTTTCCTTAACCTGTCGAAATAATCCATCCCATACCAGCGGACGTGGTCGTACTGCCCGAAATGTTTCTGTCTTTCCTTAGGATCTTTGATGGTGAAATCCTCGTAAGTCTTTTCCAGCGAATTTTTCATCGGAACCTGCAGAATCCCCCAGCCTCCCGGCTTTAAAACGCGGTACAGCTCACCCATGGCTTTTGCATCATCTTCAATATGCTCCAATACGTGGTTACAGAAAATGATGTCAAAGCTTTCATCTGCAAAAGGAAGATCCAGGATGTCGGCTTTTACATCAACAATCGGAGAAAACAGATCAGCTGAAATATAATCCAGGTTCCTCATCCTTTTGAACTTCCTTAAAAATTCCTGTTCGGGCGCAATATGCAGGACTTTATGGTTCTTAATGAAAAAATCAGTTTCATTCTGAAGGTAAAGCCACATCTGCCGGTGCCGCTCCAGGCTTAATGTTCCCGGGGACAGGGCATTTTCACGCGGGTTTCCATAGCCGTACGGCAGAAACTTCCGGTAAGATCTGCCATCGATAGGGTCCTGAAATTTATCCCCTTTAAAAAACTGATAAATCAGCGGGCGTGCCCAGATGCTCAGTTTAATCAGCATCGGACGCGGAATGGTATTCAGTAAAAGTTTTGCGGCTTTTTTCATTAAAAATCCAGTTGAAACGCTTTTTCTTCGTCACTTACAATGCCCAAAGCATCATAAATATACTGAAATGTAGAAAGCAACACCGGTTTCCCGTTGATTACCGCTACATCATGCTCAAAATGGGCAGAAGGCTGGTTGTCCAGTGTGGTTACCGTCCAGCCGTCATTATGGAACTTTACTTTTTCAGTTCCCAGGTTGATCATCGGTTCAATGGCAATTGTCAGGCCGTCTTTGATTACTTTTCCGCTTCCCTGTCTGCCGTAGTTCGGAACCTGAGGATCTTCGTGCATTTTTCTTCCTACACCGTGGCCTACCAGTTCTTTTACCACTCCATATCCTTCTTTTTCGCAATGGCTCTGGATGGCATGAGAGATATCGCCGATCCTTTTCCCTCTGACACACTGCCCGATTCCTTTGTATAAAGATTCTTTGGCAACTTTCAGCAACTTTTTGGTTTCCGGCTTTACCTCACCGATTTCAAACGTATAGGCATGATCTCCTACAAAACCGTTCAGAACAGCTCCGCAATCCACAGAAAGCACATCGCCTTCTTTGATTTCATCCTTATTCGGGAAACCGTGAACCACCTGCTCATTCGGTGAAATACACAGCGAGTACGGAAAGCCTCCGTATCCCAGGAAAGCCGGTTCAGCACCGTGATCCTTAATGAAATCGTGCGCCAGTTTATCTAAATACAGTGTGGTAATCCCCGGTTTGATTTCTTTCGCCAGCATTCCTAATGTTCTGGAAACCAACTGAGCACTCTGTTTCATCAGACGAAGCTCGTCTATTGTTTTTAATTGAATCATGTAAATTAATGTAACAATTTAAAAATTTAACAATGTAACAATTATGATTAGTAAATTGATACATTGCTATATTGTTAGATTTATTCTTACCAGAATAATCCTTTTTTCTTTTCTTTCTTAAGTTTTGAATAGGCCAGAACTTCTTTGCCTTCCACACGGAATTCTATTCTTTCCTGAATGATATTGTAGATCTCGCCCCAGCCCGGGAATCCGCCAAGGTTCCGGTCATCAATGAACCAGTCTGCATCCAGTTTTCTGGATTGCTTTTCAGAATCAAAGATTTCTCCTTCAAAGCTGGAATTTACGGCATAAAATTCAATGCCGTTTTTCTTGCAGAATTCTACCGCTTCATCCAGGGTTTTCCCGTGACGGTAAGTCCAGAGAATAAGCCTGTAGCCTTCGGACTGCAGCCTTCTTAATGTTTCAAAAGCGAAAGTTTTCGGTTTACCGATTGCGGGATAGGCATCATCAACAATAGTTCCGTCAAAATCCACCGCAATTTTTTTGTTATTCATCATTTTGAATATATTTTTGAAGAGGCAAAGATACAAATAAAAAAAGTGCCGGAAAACCAACACTTTTACTTTTATGATTTAGTCAACAAAATCAGATCAGCTTTTCACCCAATTGAAGTGGAACTGAAGATCCGGTGTTGAAATCCTGTCTGTAATTTTCTGAAGTCTTGAAGGAAGCTTCATTAAATATTCCTGAGCTTTTTCAGCTTTTTCATTCAGGCCTTTTACATGCTCAATCTTCCATTCGTCCAGAAGGTCTTTCATGATATTGATGTAATCCTGACCTGTGTACACCATACAGCGCTGTGCGGCATCTGAAAAGTGTCCCCAAAGCTCTCCTGCTTTCTGTCCGGACTGTCTCATCATGTGAGCAGGCATCACGATCTTTTTACGCATCATATCTTCAAACGCCAGGATCATTTCCGACGGATCAATTTCAAGGATTTTCGCTACGAAGTGCTTATATGCTTTGGCATGTCTTGCTTCATCGGCAGCAATAACGGCACACATCTTCGCCAGTTTGGTATTCCCTGACTGTTTTGCCAGCGTTCCTACCCTTCTGTGAGAAATATTGGTTGCGGTTTCCTGAAAACTTGTGTATACGAAGTTTCTGTACGGGTCCATGCTGGTTCCCAAATCGAAACCGTCATTAATAAGATACTGGGTGGTTACTTCCATTTCCCTCATGTTCACTCTTCCGCACAGATAAAGGTATTTGCTTAAAAGGTCACCGTGGCGGTTTTCTTCACCCGTCCATGCTCTTACCCAACTGGCCCAGCCTATTTCTTTTTTCTCCTGATCCATCCCGTCTACACCCATCAGCCAAGATTCGTAAGAAGGCAGCGCTTCTTCGGTAATACAGTCACCGATTAGGGTTACGAATAAATCATACGGCATTTCACGCGCAAAAGTCTGGATTTCCTCTAAATCGTATTTAAACTGGTCGCTTGACGGATCCGGAAGATAATCTGAAGGCTGCCATATTTTTTCAATTGGCGTTAAGAATTTATCCAGGAAAGTGCCCACTTCCTTTTCCAAAATCCCCATTACTTCTTTCCTTACGAGCTGTTGATACATTTTTACAATTTAGAATTAAACTACAAAGTTAATATTTTATTATTATTTAGGACATAATATTATGTTAATTCTTTCTGATTTTAGTCATAAAAATGCCGTTATGCATAATATAACGGCATTTTTTCTGTAACTGTATGGTTTAATCTATCAGAATATCTCCCGTCATTATCTCCGGAATTGCTACGCCCATTACCTTTAAAATAGTCGGGGCCACGTCACCCAGTTTACCCGGTTTCAGATTCCAGGTACGTTCTTTATCCATCACGATAAATGGAACAAGATTGGTGGAATGCTGCGTATTCGGGCTTCCGTCAGGATTCATCATCACATCAGAATTCCCGTGATCTGCCAGGATAAAAACGGCATATCCGTGTTCGTATGCTGCTGTAGCCACCTTTTCAATGCACTGGTCTACGACTTCTGCTGCGGTTACCGCTGCCTGAAACACGCCTGTATGCCCTACCATATCGGTATTGGCAAAATTTAAACAGATAAAATCTGCAGTTTCGCTTTCCAGTTCCGGAAGAATGGCATTGGTGATGTCATGAGCAGACATTTCCGGCTTAAGGTCATAGGTAGGAACATCTTTCGGGCTTGGGCAGAGCAGCCTTTTTTCACCGGCAAACGGTTCTTCCCTTCCTCCTGAAAAGAAAAACGTCACGTGGGGGTACTTTTCCGTTTCGGCAATCCTGATCTGTATTTTACCGTTTCTTTCCAGGATTTCGCCCATGGTTTCTTTCAATACTTCTTCATCAAAAACCACATGGACACCCAGGAATGTCTTGTCATAATTCGTCAACGTAATATAATGAAGCGGAAGCTTTCTCATGAAATATTCCGGTTTGTCATGCTGGCAGAGCACTTCCGTAATCTCCCTTCCGCGGTCTGTACGGAAATTGAAGCAGATGACCACATCATGATCTGTAATTTTGCCGATAGGAACTACATTCCCGATAGCTGTAGAATCAATCATAATGATCGGCTTCATAAATTCATCGGTAATATTTTCTTCATACGACTTCTGGATGGCCAGTAAAGCATTCGTGGTGCGGTCTCCCACTCCTTCTACCATGGCGTCATAGGCAATTTTCACACGTTCCCAACGCTTGTCCCTGTCCATTGCGTAATATCTTCCCACCACGGAAGCCAGTTTTCCCACTGTGATCTCCATGTGGTTCTGAAGGTCTTCTATAAATCCTTTACCGGAATGCGGATCACAGTCACGGCCGTCTGTAAAAGCGTGTACGAATACATTTTCATGCAGACCGAATTCATGTGCTGCCGTAAGCAGACCTTTTAAATGGTTGATATGTGAATGCACGCCTCCGTCTGAAACCAGGCCGATGAAGTGTACTTTTTTATTTTCTCTTTTAGCATATTCAAAAGCATCCTGGATCACCTGCTGCTTACCCAGCGTTCCGTTTTCCACTGCCATATTCAGCTTTACCAGGTTTTGGTAGACCACTCTTCCTGCCCCGAGATTCATGTGTCCCACCTCAGAATTTCCCATCTGCCCCGAAGGTAAACCGACAGCCAGGCCGCTGGCTTCAAGGGTGGTATTCGGGAAATTTTTAAGACAGCTATCTATGAATGGTGTATTGGCCTGATCTAATGCGGAAACGGAAGGGTTCTGGCCCAGTCCCCATCCGTCAAGGATCGCTAATATTGCTTTTTTTGACATTTTGTATAAACTTTTGTATCACAAATTTATTTATTTTGAAATGAATTGAAGAATCTGAAGGGCTTAAATTTTTATTAAAGTTACCCGAAACCGTAGGCTGCCACGCTCGGTCTTTTCAGGTTTGCGGTTAAAAAGCTTCCGCAGATCCTGCAGAGTTCAGCAGGTGATTTTGTAGCTTCGAGAACAACAGCCTCCGGTCTTCCAGACTTCTTTACGCTGTCAGGATACCTAAAAATCAAAGATTTTGCTCCATCATGTATTGCTATTTTTAGAAGAGCCGGCGGACTTCCCTAGGGTTTTGAAAACTTTTGTATGCTTTCTTTCAGCATGAAGTATTCAGCTTCATTATCCGGCATACCTGTCTTATGTGAGTTTTGCGGTTGAAAATCCGGTCACTTACTTCCCGGTTACTTTTTCTGTTGAAGCCCTTTCCACGATGAGCCACGCGGCATCCAGCATTTTCGTGAGTCGGATATACGGAATGATGATTCTCCTCTCCTCTTCATACCCGGATTTTCCCAGCGAGAAATAAACTATTGCCGACAGAAACTCATCGTATTCTTCCAAGCTGCAGGCTTTGAAAGCGCTCCGGAATACCCGCACCGGATCCCGGTATTCTTCTGCCGGAAATGAGCCCGTCATTATTTTAGAAACATTGGTTTCGGATGCAGCTTTGAATCTTCCTTTCTTTGCTTTTCTCCCGATTAGGCAGGCGGCCCGGACCAGCGACCGCAACGACTGGTACAAATGGAACACTTCGTCAGTATCTTGCCGGATCCGGACGTTCTTCTGTACCGAACACTGCACCATCGTGCTGAGGGTTTCTTTTACTCCGGCCAGGTCATTGAACTGGAAGAATGTCTCCAGCAGGCCTACCGCGGAATGTTTCCTGGTACCGGACCAGAACCGGGCCCCGAAGTCTGTTTTTTTCTTTTTCATCATTCTGTTTTTTTAAGTTACGGATTATCATGGCCACAAAAGGACTTCCTTTATTGTGGATGTTGAACTGCCTGTTCGTTAAAGTGACATTGTCTGAGCATGCCTGTCCTGACAACAAATCATGACGGGATATAACAAAAGTATTTCCCACTCTGCGGCAGGCAGACGGTTTAATTTTTATAAATTCCTTCCGTGACGAAAATAATTTGGAAAATTGAAAGAAAGCCAGTACTTTTAAGGGTTGAGTTTAAACTTGCTTCGGCTTTCCTTTGGCTTAAAGGAATTTCGGAGGGCGGCGGTTTTTGGGTGCGGCTGTACCCCGCCTTCCTGCACTTGCGGGCAGTTTCGGGACAGCGTGGTCATCGGTTATGCTGCGGGGCTGCGGTTATTTGGCGGGCCTGTCGGCAGCAGGATTGAAAATGTCGTTCTCATCATATATTTTTTATTGTGGAACGATGCTTTTTGAAGTATTGGAAGGGCTATGCAAAAATAGCATGGAGCGGCCTCACACTTTAGAACCATGGGTGACCAAACCCAACTTTAAATCATGAACTTAAAGCTACTATCTAAAGTATACGTGAGAACCGCCCGCATGCCGTATGCAAAAGTATGAAACTTTTCGACATGGAGCGATTTCACGATCCTCTCGATAGTAAAATTGGTCATTTTGGTTCGAGATACATCGTTTTGTTATGCCCTTACAGGCTATTATCAATTCGCTGATACAAATATAATAACAATTTTTAAATGTGGCAATAAAACCACAATATTTTTTTTTAAGATGGACGATAAATTTGTGACGATTTATAAAACAGTAGGTAAAAATCTGAGAGATAAACGAAAAGAAAAAAATCTCTCCCAACAGCAATTGGCTGATTTAGCCGGTAAAATGGACCGGTCTAAAATCAGTGATATTGAGAATGGTAAGGAAGATTTTTTGTTTTCTACTTTGTTAAAAATTTGTGGTGCGCTGGATATGGATATTGATCAGTTATTTAAAAATTAATTTCTTAATTTAATTAGAGCATAATGCTTTTTCTACATAATCTTTTTTAGACTTTTTAAGAATAATTTTACTAAATGAAAATCTTTTGATACTATACTATAAACTAATTTTATTTCCGTTAGAATCAAAAACTTCACCATTGATTTGCGTATATCTGAAGCCATTTGCAATTAAATATTTGATTGCCTCTTTGACAGATGCAGGTGAGCAATCATTTTCAATAGACAATTCATAAGCGATTGATTTTTTCCAAGGTTGTTTTGGAAGCTGCTTATTTATCAAATCAATAAATTCGGGAGTTAGAGTTATTTTTTTTGTAGGAAACATGTTAGTTCTATTCATTCCAAAATTATACCTCAAAGAATCTATACCAAGTACCCCATATTTTAATTCAATCGCTTTACAAATATCAATAAATGTTGAACGCTTTAATTTCTTCTTATTAAATGTTTGAAAATGCCCATTTAATATTTCCCAAGAGTTTTCAAAAACTTCTTGAGTTAAATTTTCAATACCCACCTTTATCAAATCATTAATAGTAAAATTATATTTACTCAACATTAAACTTACTGCAAAAAAACTTAAATAATGTCTTCTATATTTTAAAAAATGCTCACTCAAACCATTTGAATTAGGTCGTTTTGTTTCTAGGAATTTATCCGTTTCTTTTAATATGTAAGAAATTTTTGGCCAAATTTCAAGATTATTTGATTCTGAAAAAATAGTTTCATATTGAGTTTTATTTCTCATGAATTTACTTCGTAAAATTGTACCTTGTTCTGGCGCTTTTAAAATCATACTGACAAATCCTGAAGCTAAATATAAAGGAGTAACAATCTTTTCACTAGGAAAGCCTTGATTTTTGTAAAAATTTGTTCTTCTTTCAAAATAATATTCATTAGCTTTTAAAATTTCTTCTATATCACGTTGAATTTTATCGGTAGCATGTAGTGCCGAAAGTTCAACAAAGGTCTGATTGTTAGTGGCTCGAATTATTGCATCTCTACTTTCGTTAATATTTGATACTATTACTTTTACTAGAACTGACCTGTTTTTCTCATCTAGTCCTCCCTCATCAAAATATCGAAAAATTGATTCTGATGTCTGTAATCCGTTAACTATTTGAATATCTTGAATTTGAATAGATTTTCCGATTATACTGGCACCAGTTGCTAAAATAGTTATTCCATTATTTAGCCACCAAAAATCTGGTGAATTATCATTTAATAATGTTTTTTTTATATCCTGATTAACTTGATTAAGTCCCATAAAATCCCTAACGTTTGAGTCAAAAAGATACCTTCTTAACTTACCATTATCTATTATAAAATTATAATAATCTTTTAGTTTTACTAATAAAACATAAGTTTCATCATTAGATAATTCGTCAGAAAATGGTAATTCTAATGTAAAGTTCGGAACTTTTCTATTAAGTTCAACTAGTTCTGCAGATCCGATAAAAAGAAATTCTGAATTACAACTTTTCCCAAAAAAATCTAAAGAAATTGCTTTGACTTGTTCCGCTCTTTGAATTATTGCTTCGCCTAATTCATCCGTATTTCCTCTAGATCCATAACAAAATTTGATTTTGAAATCATTTAATCTCGGTGAAATTTTTCTGTATGCATATTTAAATTTATTACGCTGCTCCAGTACTAATTCAGAATATTCTAATTGAAGTTCATCATTTTCCTTAGAAAAATCAAAAAGTTCAGAAATACTTGCTACTAAGTTATCAATAGGAGCTTGTTTAAAGGTATCATGATGTTTGCAGGTTATAATCCATAATTCTAATTCTGAATTTGACTTTGGCCAAACAAAATTATTTATATCCAACAATAAATGTCCGTTAACAAAAATAAAAAATCCATCTATTCCACCATCATTACGCCCATCTACACTTCCAGAAAAAATTTCCTCAATTGATAAATCATAATCTTTTAACAATTGCTCATAGACAAAAAATTCAAACACTTCATCTCTTTTTTTTGTTGAAATAATGTTTGATTCTATTTTCTCGTCAATAATTCCATCAATTAATATCTTATCATTCTTAGCCATAATAATATCTTTTTTGTCTAACTAAATTTAGCAAATGTATTGTTAAAACATGAACAGCTATCTACTTTACATTGACCAAAAATGATTTCAAAAAACAATTAATGGATCATTTCTAGGTGGATATCCATACAGTATGTAGAATATTGCAAATTCATTATAATTTTAAATTAGTCTAAGTTCTTTAGCAATATCCCTTGTAAGTTTTGCTAATGGTCTTTTCAAAAAATCAGCTTCTTGTATATAATTACCTAAAACCATACTTCTTACTTCCTCTTCGCTATTAAAAAGAGTTCCTTCATATTTTTTGAAAAGTTCTTTAATATAATCTTCATTGTAAGTTATAGACTTTCTAATAATCTCATTTATGTAGTCTTTATGCATATTATACAGACCTGATAATCTAAAAGTTGAAATATTTCTAAATGCAGCTTTTATTTTTTTATTGTCCCAATTGCTTAAACTATTTTTTCTAAATTTAACTCTATAAGCAGTATTTTTACCGTTTATAAAATTAATGTTTCTAGGACTAATTGAAAAGAGTATATCTTCTGAAAAACCTTCAATAAAAGGATGCATATTATCTTGCAGATTAAATTTATTAGAACCTTTTAAATTTGAATTACATATGTGACAACTAGGCACTAAATTATAAAAACTTAATGCTAGATAAGGATGATTAGCTTTATCAAAAAAATGATCAAACTCAAACCTAGTCCCTTTTTGTATATCTGTTCCTAATAGAAAAGTATAGCTACGATTGCAATATGGACAAACATTAACTGCTATTTCCTTAGCTAATCGGTAAGGACTCCATTTTTTGTAATTTGAATAATAGAAAACTTTTAGAAGGTCATTTCGATATGTATAATCCTTTTTATTAATTTTCTTATAAACCTGATCTAATAAATTACCATATTTCTTTTCAAAATTTTCTATGAACAGTTGAAGTTCTTGTGGTGAAGCAGTCAATATTGAATAACCTTGCATATTTTTTAAAACACTATTTTTGAGATGCTTATACATATTTTCAAAATTCTTCTTACCTGAACTAGATAATATTCTTTCATCTAGATAATCTATGATTGTCTTAGCTTGTCCCTTTTTTACAATTAAATCATTATAGTGTATTTGTAAAATATTTGCTAAATTTTTCAGTTCAACTTTTATCATATTCCTAGATTTCTCTCAATTTTATCTAAACGCTCATGTATTTCTAGATTGAATCTATCATTATACATTTGCATAAGTTTGTTTTTAATAATAGGTTCACCTATCTGATGAATCAATTTTCTCATATTTTCTCTTTCATCAGAATTTAGTTCCTTTCTTTTCAAAAGCTGTTCAATAATTTCATTTATTTTTAAACTTGCAAAATCACCAATTAATCCATTTTCAACAAAAAATGAATCTGATAATAAAGTATGTATATTTGCTGCAAATGTTTCTTTCTGTTCATTTAAACTATCTTTAACAATTGTAAATACATCCCCAGAAGAATCAATGTATTTTTCTAAAAATATTGTATTATAATTAAACAGATCTGATGCAGGAATAGGAGAATTGGTTGTAAATATTAATTGAATTGTCCTATTTTTATAAATTATGGGTAAAAAGTCCAATAAAATCTTTATAAAACTTTTTTGCCATTGCGGATGCAAATATAAGTCACCTTCATCAATCAAAATAATTAAATGCTTATTTAGCTGTTTACCAAATATGTCGCTATCTGCCAAAGAATTAAATCTAGAATAAATATTTAAAAGAGCCCTTTCTCCACTACTTATATTTCTCCATCTAAAGTTTAAGAATGGCCGTATGAAAATCGAGCCTGTATATAATTGCATAAATTGATCTAAAAATGAAAAATCATTTTTTTTAATATTTAGCATTATACCTTCTGCAGTAAAGGTTATAGATTCTTTTTCATCACTAAGAGAATCTATAAGTAATATAAATTCACAAATTTTTTCAAATTGTTTACCTTCATAAGTATTGTTAAAGTGATTTTGAAATGTTTCATAAATTAACTTTATGCTTGCCAGTAATATTAACGTTTCGATATTATCATCACTTTCTGTCCCAAAAATATCTTCAAGTACAACATACTTATTAACGTCTTGATGAGATAAAAAGAAATCAGCCACAAAACTTAAATATATATTTAATATTAAGCGGAATTTAATTTTTTTAAAATCACCTTTTATATTTAATAAGGTTTTACTACCTCTACTAATCATATTTGTTACATAGTCGTATAAGCTACTATCATTTCGAAATACATAATCAGATTGTTTAAAATAATCATTTTTTGTCGTAAAGAATAATTCACTAGGAAGTTCAAATGGAACCATATGTGATTTATAAAATTTATGAATAAAATTAATCTGTCTATGAATTTCATTGTTTTCAAAACTCGCTAGAACATTATAGTTGGTTCCTACAGTGATTATTTTATTCTTTACATCCTTATCATAGTCAAGCCAAATTAAATTGTTTGTTGAAACATCATGTATTCCTTGCAAATCAAAACTCCCACCTGACATATCATAAACATTTGAAAAATAAATTAAATCGGTTTGATTAAAACCTCTGAATTCATAACCAAATGTAACCAAATGTTCTCCACGAATACCTTTTCCTCTTAACTGTTCTTTTCTTAATTTAATTTTTTTGATAGAAAAGTCTGGCACATTAATATCATTTTCTATCGGTAAATCTTCTGTATAATAAATAATAAACTTATTGTCTGATTTTGTAATGAAGATGGTTGGATTCTGTAAACCCATACCTTCAGGAAAATTATTCTTAATAAAATTCAAAATAGATGTTTTGCCAGTTCCATTCTGACCTATGATTGAAGTAACGTTTAAAAATTTTACATTTTCATCTAATTTATAATGATTATTGATGTAAAGATCATTTTTTATTATATCGAGTTTTTTTGATTCTTCATAATAATTGAATATATATTCTGAACCAAAATTTAAGTTTTGACTTTTTAATTTTACATGATCTTTTATAAAAAGGTAGACGATTTCCATTTAAAATATGTTATTAGTTTTAAAATTTATTAATTAATATCTGTTTCTGAAATAATCAAATATTCAAATTCCTTTTACAGCCTAATTACCAAATGTAATAATAACAATTTATGTATGTTTACGGCAATCCGTATTTATACTGAATTTATATAGAATATATTATTCATCTATACTTATCTCAAAAACCTCCCTTTAACCCAGAATTCCTCAAAATGAACATTCTCTTAACACATAAGATGACGAAAGAACAATAACTTTCTCCTGAAGAGGCTGAGCGAAGCCGGAGTATCATGGGTAGTCTTCTCCTGTTCATGACCGGCTGTTCATGGTCATCGGGTGTTTTTGCTTCCGGGATCCGAATTATTTATTATTTTTGTTGTATGGATTTAAGAGACCAACTGAAAAACCTTTTTCCTGAGCATGAGGAACAGGATTTTAAAATGCCCGAAGAACAGTTTAAGCAACAGGAACCGCTGGTCTGCAAGTTTGAAAAGAAAGGCAGGAACGGCAAGCCGGTAACGATTGTGGAAGGCTGGGAAGGCAGTGAAGAGGGATTAAAAAACATCTCCAAAAAAATAAAAACCACCCTGGGAATCGGTGGTTCTGAAAAGGACGGAACGATCATTATTCAGGGTGACAACCGTGATAAGATCATGAATATCCTTAAAGAAATGGGTTATAAAACCAAGAGGGTCGGCGGATAAGAGAAATTCTGCCGACTTTTGCTTTTTAAAAGCTGAATTTTAAAACCAATAAGCGTTTTGTACCTTTTTTCGGGTAAACATTCAGGACCGCAGTTTTAGAAATAAATCTGGGCCTGCGGCATGATGGCTCTTAATTTTTCAACGGTTGCTTTTTCCATCGGGTTTCCGGTCAGGATCAGTGTTTTAAGGTTTTTTAACTGAGAAAATTCGGCTGGCAGATCTTTTAAATTATTGTTGGCGGCGTTCATGCTTACCACATTCTTAAGGCCTTTTACTTTAGGTGAAATTTCTCTGATATTGTTATTGCTTACGTTTAAAAACTCAAGGTTTTTAGACTGAAACAGCTTTTCAGGAAGCCTTGAAATTGAATTATACTGCAGTTCAAGGTATTTTAACTGTTTCGGGAATTCCAGGTTCTCCATATCATTGATCTGATTGGAAGAAAGGTTCAAAGATTTTAAATTTTTAATTTTATCCAGGTCTTTTGCGATAAAACTGATCTGGTTTCCCTGCAGGTTGATCTCTTCAAGGGTTGGGATCTGCATTAAGGCTTCGGGAAAGACATTCAGGTTATTGGCATCAAGATAGATAGATTTCAGGTTCTGAAGTCTGCCCATATTCGGATTGATGCCGGTGAGGTTGTTCAGGTTCATGGAAAAGCTTTCCAGTTTCGTGAGTTCTCCTATTTCATCCGGAATATATTTGATGCTGTTTTCATTCAGGTTTAAAATCGTCAGTTCTTTCAGGGCAAAAATTGACGCATCCATCTTTTCAAATTTATTTTCCATTAAATTCAGGAAAAAAACGGACTCCAGCTTCCGGATCTCAGACGGCAGGTTGAACATTCCTTTACCCCTTAAGCTCATGCTGTAAACGGTTTTGCCGCTGTTCAGGGCTTCGTCCACATTGGTATAGGTTGGGTATTTTACCGGATCAATCTGGGCATTTACCTGTGAAACGGCTGTGATAAAAATGGAAAGAAACAGTTTTTTCATAAATAAAAAAACTACCGGTAACGAAATGTCACCGGCAGTATGATTAATGGTTACTTGTTATTTTTTCAAAAGCTTTACCGTCTGCTGGAATCCTCCTTCCGCTTCGATATTCAGAATCAGCACTCTTGAAGCTTCAAGCTGGTGGGTGAAATCCAGGTCTAACACTTTGTTTGTTCCCGTATACTTCTGGGTGAAAACAATTTTCCCGTCGATGCTGTATGCCGTTACAGCAATGTTTTTCAGTCCTTTCGGAGAATTGATTTTTACAATTCCTGAAGTAGGGTTCGGAGCAACGGTAACCGTTGTATTGTCTGCCGAAGCATCAATGGTTCCTAATGTTCCTGCCGTTCCTAAATTATTTTTAAGAGCAACCACTACAGTAGCAGATTTCCCTCTGTAATCAATGGTATTCCCTGTAGCATCAATATCTGTGGAAATGGTAGAATTCGGATGCTGGATGGAGAAGAACCCGAATTTGTGATCCGGTGTGAAGGTAAGTCCGGTCGGTTCTGAACCTGCAGGCATCGAAGCAAACAGTTTTACTTTAGGATTGGCCTGTGTATGATCCGGAGCAATTACCCAGATGTAGTTCTTACCGCCGTCCTGAAGCACCCAAAGGTTACCCAGTTCATCAAAAGTAAGGTTATCATTCCCGTCTCCCCAGGCTTCCGTTTTTGTTCCCTGAGGCGTTTCAAAAGTATAGGTTGTCGTAAGACCTCCTACGAAAGTTTCAACCTGGGAAGCGGTTGTTCCGTTGTCCTGGAACCGGTATGTTTTATTTAATCCTTTAGCGGTAAAATACACTTTACCGTCAATCGGGCTGATGTCTACATCTTCCACACCGTTGAAAGCGGTACCGCCTAATGACTGGGCCAGAGAAGCTGTATTGTTCTGGTCTGCTTTTTGTTTGTTCGGTACCTGAATCCAGGTTCCGGTTGTGGCTACCGGATCTCCGCCGCTTAATCCCTGGTCTGCCTTCAGAACATATAAATTTCCTGAAGAAAGGTTATTCGGGGTATCCATTACATATTTATACACCATATTGGTTCCGCCGTCTTCACCATAGTAAGCTACGGTTCCGGCATTGTTAATCACTACGTTTTCGTGGTTCATGATGCCCATCTGCCACAGCTTCCCTTTGGATCCGTCAGCGTTCTGGGAAATAACCTGAGCCGTTGCAGGATCAATTTCTACCAGCCATCCGTAGTCTTTCATGCCGTCACCGTTCACATCATTGGATGTTACCGACTCTTCTGCAGTGACTACAGTTCCCCACGGCGTAATGCCTCCGGAGCAGTTTCTGATGGTCTGAACCAGGCTCGGTGCCGAGAAGCTTACCGCTCTTGATTTCGTTACCTGCCAAAGCTTTGAAGTGGCATTATAATTAATTTCCGCCATGGTAACCCCACCCGGATTGGTTTCGTGGTTTACAGAAAGGTATCCGTTGGTACTGCTTGCATTTTTGGCAACATACGCCGTAAAGTCATTCTGTCCGCCTACCAATCCTCCGCCTTCGCTGTAACTGTCCCCTTCTTTTAAGATCAGCTGGTATTTGTGTTCAGCCGGAATAAGAAGTTTGCTGGTCTGAGCTGTAGGAACAATAGATGTAAAGCAGCTGATATGGTTCGCATTACAAGGCACCGGCGGGTTTGTGGTAGTGGCTACCGTTTTAAGGTAAGCATCAATTCTTAAATCTGAACTCGCTGAACCCCTGTTGTGCAATTCAATAGAAAGCCTGTTGTTTCCGTTAACAAATTTAGCCTTCGGAATAGAAAAAATATTGTATACGCTTTCTGCAGAACTGTCTACTGTTGTGCTGGACCACGTGTCGAAAGTAATGGTACCGGCCGGCATATTGTCTCTTACCACCTCTTCGCCGTTAAGGTAAACAACAATACCGTCATCCCTCATAATCCCTAATTCTACCGTAGAAGAAAGATCATTTAAGTTTACGGTAAAATCTTTAACAAAATAAGCGGTGATAAGGCCTGTAGCCGTTGTAGTGGTTACCGGATCGCCGTAACCAAGCGGTCCGTTCCCCTGAGACCATGCAGAAACATTAAAGTTGGTATCTTTCCACTGGGCTGCCAATGCTGTATTGCTGTCATTGTATTTCCATGAAGAATTTTTGTTAAAAACAAAAGTCTGGGCATTAAAAAAAGAGCTTGTTATCAACGCAAGCGCTGCCACGGTAAGTAATTTTCTTTTCATTTCAAATTTCGATTTATTGAACGTTGCAAAGCTATTTTTTTACCGGAAATCCGCTGTTAATAGGATTTTAAATAAACCTTGCTGAATATTAATTAATCACCAACCGAATATGAACCAGATGAATCGTATATTAAATTGAGGGGTGCAACAGGATTTTAAAATCATGGCAAACTATAGTTTCATTACTGTTCACCACAGGCTTAACCTTAAATAAGTTAAATATTTTAATACATAAATAAGCTCATTCTTAAATTGATTTGCCAACCATAATGAATGATGTTTCAATATTCAGATTATTTCCTGCTTACATCGGTTAATGAATTCAGGAAAGCGATCACCTGCTTGATTTCTGTCTGAGTTAAATTCAATTTATCAGGAGCTAATGTCTGGTTCTTCACCGGCAGGCCGAGCCCTTCCCCTCCGCCTTCATTGTAGAAATCCATCACTTCCTCCAGGGTGCTGAATGCCCCGTTGTGGAAATACGGTTTCGTCAGTTCAATATTCCTTACCGTTACGGTTTTAAAAGAGTTTTCATAAATCCATGAATTTTCTTTTTTTACCGGGCTGTTCAGTCTTCCCTTGTCGGGATCCAGCTCAAGAGGCTTCTGGCTGACCGACTTTGTGGTAATCCCCAGTACTTCAGATTCGTTTTCATTGAAGAACGGCGGCACAAGGCCTGAAAAATTGGGAGCAAAATGGCAGGTGGCGCAATTGGCCTTTCCCATAAACAGGTTGAATCCTTTTTTAGCATCGGAAGAAATTTCTTTTTCATTGCGCATGAACCGGTCAAAATCGCTGTCGTAAGAATATAATGATGCGACATAGGAGCTCAGGGCTTTGGAAAAATTTTCTTTGCTGATGTTCCCGTTTTTAAAAGCCTGTTTGAAAGCCTTTCTGTATTCAGGCTTTGTTTTTATTTTTTTGATGATGCTTTCATAGCTGGTATTGAACTCGTCTTCATTGTAGATTACATGTTCTGCCTGCTGTTCCAGATAGAAAGCCCTCAGATCGTAGAAAAATCTTTTGGCGAACACGGCATTGTATAAAGACGGAGAATTCCGCAGTACGGTTTTCCCTTCTACATTGCTGGGTGATTTGGTTTTCAGGTCGGTAAATGCATTTTCCGGCAGGTGGCAGGTGGCGCAGCTCATTTTCCCGTTGTCACTGACCCCTTGGTCAAAAAAAATCGCCTTCCCCAGTTGTCTCAGTTCCGGACTGTCTTCTTCCTTTTTAAGCAGCGTATAAAAATAGGGATCCAGGAAATCGCCGCTGAACAAATTCTTATTGCCGGTATTCCATCCTGAAAATTCTTTCAGGTCATCACTTCTTCCGTCCCAGTTCCCGAATTCTTCATACAGGGGCTGTATGTATTTTTTGTAGAATTCAATCCTGTCAAAAGTTTCAAAATCTTTGTTTTTTGATAAATAATCAATCCCTTCCGTTAAAATGGTGTTTGCTTTCTGAACATGATAATTTTTAAAATAAGGATCATCATTGAGGTATTTTTTCATTCCTGAAAAAGCATGCGCTGCTTCTTCGGAAACGTTAAGTGAGCCGGGTGTATCAAAACCCGTTACGCCAAGGCTGTAGATCCTGATGAGCTCGATTCTCAGCGGTAACGTTTTATTATTTCCTTTACTTAATCCGTTTTTAACGGAGCTTAAATAGAAACCTGCATAACTGTTGTACAGAAAATCCGTAATTGTCTTAATTTCTTCTTTGTGGTCTGCTGCTTCATCAGAAAAGATCAGCTCATCCAGTACCTGCAGGCCTTCCGGCGGAAGCGTATACGCCGTAGTTCCCGCTGCTTCAATATGAAACAGAGGGGCCGCGTTAAGATGGGTTTTTGTAAACTCAGGGTAATGATAGGCTACAAAAAATTCTATTTCTTTAAAAGAATTCCTTGTATTTTTCAGGGACTTCTGTAAATCTTTAAGTGAAATTTTATCATCTGAAAACTGCCGGGTATCTGATTTCAGCTGTTCCAGCCTGTTTTTAAAATCCGCCAGCCCTTTATTGATTACCGTATTCTCAGTTTCGGTACCTCTGTAAACGGGATTGAAAGACATCACCGCAAAACCGATCAACAGGACAACAGCAGCCAAAGGGTAAAATTTCATGCTAATTTTTGCGCAAAACTACCGATAGGCAACGGATCAGATGTTACTACAGTTTTAAATTTAAATTAAATAATGTTTATATTCCAAAAACAAATTTACTGCTTACCGCATTCAACTCATATCACATAACAGGCTTCAGGTAGTTTTTTTTTATTAATTTTAAGCTCCGAATCATATTCATTAATACGCGAACGGTCAGTTTTCCCGGCTCCGGTTTTAATCATGATGAAGAGGCTTGGGGACGATTTTTAAAACAATTTTAATTCAAATAAAAAACATATGCTTAATAAACTGGCGGCTTCAGAACTGGTTCTGAACGATGACGGAAGTGTTTACCACCTTAACCTTTTGCCTGAAGATATTGCTGAAAAGATTATCCTGGTAGGTGACCCGGACCGTGTGGCGAAAGTTTCAGCCTATTTCGATACGGTGGAAATCAGGAAAAATAAAAGAGAATTTTATACCCATACCGGAACCCTGCGCGGCGAAAGGATTACCGTTATGTCTACAGGAATCGGTACCGAGAATATTGATATTGTCATGAACGAGCTGGATGCCCTGGTGAACATCGATCTTAAAAACAAGGAATTTAAAACAGAGCATTCTGCATTACAGCTGTTCAGGATGGGAACCTGCGGAAGTGTAAACCCTGATGTTGAGGTGGATAACATGCTCGTCACCCGGAATGTGGTAGGACTGGACGGGCTTATGCATTTTTACCAGGATTATGAATTTGAAAATGAATTCTCAAGAAATTTTATGGACAGGTTTCCTTATCCGAAGATCAAACCGATGCTTTATTTTTCAGACTGGGCAGAAGAGCTGGGCAACCTGTACAAAGACGCAAAATACCACGGAAATACGGCAACTTTTCCCGGGTTTTATGCTCCGCAGGGAAGGCAGCTTCGGCTAAAAGCCGTAGACGATCAGTTTCTGGAAACACTGAATGACCTTGGCGTAACCAATTTTGAGATGGAAACTTCTGCCATTTATGCACTTTCCAAAATGTTGGGACATCAGGCGATTACCGTAAACAATGTCATCGCCAACAGGAGACGCGGCGAATTCTCTGCTGATCATCATGGCTCAGAGAAAAAGCTGATTACCTGGGTATTGGATAGAATTATCAGGTAATTAAGTCTTGTGAAAAGACGAATGTGATATAATAATGACAAAAAGGATTTCAATGTTGAAATCCTTTTTTGTTATAAATAAACTTAGCCTTTTTAATATTTAATTTCGATCTGGAATGGATCGTTTAAGTTCAGAATAACTACAGATAAAAATATCTAAATGTTTTTTAAAATTCATTCACCGTTATATAAAAATGGGAAGAATAAAGGCTTTCTGAATTTGCCGATATATTGGTAAGGTTAATCCTGATATTTGATGTTGAAGTCATTCTCGGATTTGAAATGGAAAATGAAGTATTTCCTGCAAAATCCCCTGCCGGTGTAACGGTAATAGTGGCTCTTGTAGAATTCGGGATCAGGGCTGCCGGAATGGCAATATCCATGGTAACCGTTCGCTCTGATGCCAAGTTATTAACAGAAACAGCCGGCCACGCTTCAAAACTGATCTGGTTTTTATTTACCGTTCCCCTGTCTCCCAGTTTGTACTGCCCATTTACGTCCAGCTTTGCCGTACTGTTGGGTGTAGAAGTACCGATGCCCACATTGGCATTGCTGTCTCCCAGAACAATTGCATTATATTGGGAAGTGTATGCTTTATATCCGATAGCCGTGGAATTCTGCCCCATTGCAGCTGCTCCCGACCCTATTGCTGTAGACTGCTGTCCGCCGGTTACCGAGTTGTACCCCACTGCCGTTTCACTGTTGGTATTTGTTTTGGCACCATACCCTAAAGCGACAGACTGGAATCCCGCAGCCAAAGAACTGTTTCCTAACGCTGAAGATTCATTCCCTGTTGTTTTTGCATTGTACCCTATCGCGGTAGACTGGAAGGCATCTGAAAATGCATTGTTGCCGATAGCCGTAGATTCATTTTTACCGGTTCTTGCTTTGTATCCGATGGCATTGGACTGATAAGCTTCCGCTCTTGATTTATTTCCGAGAGCAAGGCCGTCATTTGCTGTTACCGCAGCTTCATTTCCAACAGAAACACCCTGATAGGCTGAGCCTGAAACACCGATCGCAATACCGTTCTGTCCGGCGTTGGCTCCTGCCCCTAAGCTGACAGAGTTATCAACCCCGAATCTCCCTGCTTTTGTTGCATTCACTTTAAAAACCAGGTCATCAGCTGTATTGGTGCCTAATGAAAGGTTGGTACCGGATCCTCCGTAGTTTCCGGCATTGGTACCGGAGTTATTCCAGTTGGCGGAACTGTTTGAGGTTACCGGCGAGATAATTCCTGAGCCTGTGGAAATCATATTCCATTTAAGATTGTTCCAGTAGTAAAATCCCGTAGCGCTTACGCCACCCAGTCCGTTATTCCACACCATTAAGCCGTCTGAAGGTGAAGGAACCGTTATATTATCTGTAACTGACGTTAAAGCAATGCTTGGTAGCAGCACACCTTTATTGTTGGAATTAACGTGTAATGCAGCAGATGGATTAGGAGTCGTAGTGCCTATCCCCACCTGAGCGGAGACTTTATTAAGATTCATTAATATCAGGCATACGGATAATGCCTGAAGTGTTGTTTTCGTTTTCATTTTAAGTTATTAAACAGTTATTAATTTTGTAGTGCAAAGATAATACTTTTCAATAAAACACCTGTTTTTTTGCATTATTTTTATTCAAACACCCAATAGTGAATTAATATCACAAAAAACCCCTTTTAATCACTGTTTAATGAATGTGAACATAGAATTAATTCTATATTAAATCACTGTTTAAACTATACACAACATGGTTTCTCAATAATTTTTAAATAATGCAATTTTACATTTATGAGAAATAATTTCACTAAAAATTGAATAAAGTATAATTTTATTTTAAAAATTTTTTAAAATTTTATCTATTTGCATCATTTTCAGGCGCTTAAAAGCACAGCAATTGCAGTTTCAATTTTAATTATGCGGAAACAGCATTTCATTACCGTAAACAACAGTCTGTAGCCCGTATTAAAATCATCAACATTCCGGAACTGAACTTTTATGAAAAATTTAACAGTACGCGAAAATTTTAGGAATAGTTATTGTTTAATGATAAATATCAATAAATAACATAAACAAAATATTACAATTATGAACAATTCAGATTACAACAAAGCAGAAAATGCAGTTAACAACACAGAAGAATCATTGAAAAGCACAGCAACTGATGCAAAATGGAAAGTTGAGGAACTTGCTGACAGAGCGAAAGATTATATCAATGAAAAAAGAGATAACGATCAGGAAGCTCAGCAGGAAGACTGGTTTGACAGAGTAAAAAACAACGCATCTGATGCATGGGATAACATCAAGGATAAAGCGAATGATGCCTGGGAAAAAACAAAAGATGCATCAGAAGATGTAAAAGCAGAATGGAATAAGAAGACGAATTAAAATTTCAGTTATATAAATATTTTCAAAAAACGGGGCCTTTTTATAGAAGGCTCCGTTTTTTATTATGCCATCAACACAAATATTGCTACATTTGTATATTAATAAACATTAAAAAATTATGTCATACGGTTTACTTAAAGGCAAAAAGGGGATTATTTTCGGAGCCCTTAATGAACAATCAATCGCATGGAAAGTTGCAGAGAGATGTCATGAAGAAGGTGCTGAATTTATATTATCCAATGCTCCTATTGCATTAAGAATGGGAGAACTTAACGGGTTAGCAGAAAAAACAGGGTCTGAAGTTATCGGCGCAGATGCAACTTCTATTGAAGATTTGGAAAAACTTTTTGATGCTGCAGTTGCCAAATTCGGTAAAATCGACTTTATTCTTCACTCTATAGGAATGTCTATCAACGTAAGAAAAGGAAAACCATATACAGAAATGAATTACGACTGGCTTGAAAAAGGCTGGGATATCTCCGCTGTTTCCTTCCACAAAGTAATGCGTGTCGCTTATGAAAAAGACTGCATGAATGAGTGGGGAAGTATTCTGGCGCTTTCTTATATTGCTGCTCAGAGAACATTCCCGGATTATAATGATATGTCTGACAACAAGGCCTATCTTGAAAGTATTGCCAGAACATTCGGTAATTACTGGGGAGAAAGAAAAGTGCGTGTAAACACCGTTTCCCAGTCTCCTACGCCTACCACTGCGGGAAGCGGGGTAAAAGGCTTCGGTAATTTCTTAGGTTTTGCAGAAGATATGTCTCCACTGGGGAATGCTACTGCTCTTGAGTGTGCCGACTACTGTGTAACACTTTTCTCTGACCTTACCAAAAAAGTAACGATGCAGAACCTTTTCCATGACGGAGGTTTCAGCAGTACCGGGGTTACCCAGAAAGTGATCAGTAAATATGATGCTGAATAATACGAACTGAAGTATTTAATATACTATATGCCGGGACAGCTTCTGTTCCGGCTTTTTTATGGATGAAATCTGAAAAAAACCGGCGGCACCTTTGGTGCCGCCGATCCTAAAAAATAATGTAAATATGAAGTTCTTTATAAAATTACAGTCTGAATGGAATGGGCAGGAGCCGCAAGCTTTGCCGACATGCCTTCGATCCAGAGATTGGTATCGATATCCTGGTCAGAATCATTCATGATTACGGTAACCAGCTGTCCGTTTTCATTCATGAAGGTGGTGGAAGTAAGCGCAGCCCTGTTGGATGAGCTTCCGATTCTTTGGGCATCCGGTTTAATGAATTTTGAAACATGGCCCACATAATAATATTCATAGGTGTAGTGTACCTCTCCGGTTTTGGTATCCGCAATAATCGGGGCAAAACAGAAATTCCCGACATGGTTCGGTCCTCCGGTTTCGTCCAGAAGCACATTCCAGTCTGTCCATAAAGCTGTTCCCTTGTTAAAATCATTGATCATATTTCGTCCGTACAGTTCCCCTAAGCTGACATCATAGATTTTAGCCATATCAAACTGTTCTTTGCAGCCTTCGGTAAAAGCAAGGAACTTATCCGGAAAAGCCCTTTGGGTTTCCAGCAGGTTATCAAAAAGCTGGGTTTTGTTATTCCAGGTTTCATACCAGTGGTAACCGATTCCGGCAGCATATTTTGAAGTCTCGGGATCGCTCAGCGTAGTGGTCGCTCTCTGGTAAATCAGGTCACGGTTATGATCCCAGATCATTACTTTTTTATCTTTATAGCCGTTTTTCCAAAGTGTCGGCCCAAGATTTTTCTTAAGGAACTCCCCTTCTTCTTCAGCCGTGTAAATACAGGATTCCCAGGTCTGTGTTGCCATCGGCTCATTCTGAACCGTCAGCCCCCATACATTGATCCCTCTTTTTTCGTATTCTTTAATAAATTTAGCATAATAATCAGCCCAGGTCTGATAGAAAGTATTTTCCAGCCTTCCGCCTTTCAGCATGCTTTTATTCGATTTCATCCAGGCCGGCGGGCTCCACGGTGAAAAATAAAAAGTAAAATTATTACCGATTGCTTTCTGCGCTTCTTTGATCATCGGAATCTTATACTTTTCATCATGCGCCACAGTAAAGGTTTTCAGCGAGGTGTCATTGTCCTGAACATAGGTATAGGAATCGCTTGAGAAATCACATGAGTTCATATTGGTACGGACGACGGTGTACCCAAGTCCGTTCTTCCCGTAATAGGCTTCAATAATTTCTTTCTGCTTATTTTTCGGAAGCTTGTAAAAGGTTTCGGCTGAAGCATCGGTAATAGCACCCCCGATCCCGATTAATTTCTGAAATTTAAAATCCGGATCCACAAAAATACAGGCATCCGTTTCCTTCGGCTGGGCCATTTTCTCAAATTTCACGGCTCCTTTATCTACCATTTTTTCGTTCGTTTTAGAACCGGTAAAAATTACTTTTGCTGTTTTCCCTGCATTTTTTTTCCAGTAGGTCTGTGCGTTTGCATCGAAAATCATTCCGATTACAAAGCAGCTTACAATTAACTTTTTCATTTATTTCTTCTTCTTTTTTCTATATATTTAAACCAACCGTCAAAAATCCCATGAATTTTCGACAGCTTTCCAAAGGATGGAAACTTAACACTAATCATTTTTATAAACCCTTACGTAATCGATATAGTACTTCTGAGGAAAAACAGAATCATCAATCCCTTCTTTTCCGCCCCAGAATCCTCCGACAGCCAGATTCAGGATTATAAAATACGGCTGGTCAAAAGGCCACGCCGAATAGGTTTTCTCGGTATTTTCGCACGTGAAAAATTTCCGATTATCCACGTAAGCATCAATTCTTTCCGGTGTCCAGTCTAATTTATAGACATGAAACTTTTCACTGGCATCTTTTACAAATACGGTATCCGTTTTCTGGGTATTGATTTTATGGTTATAATCTTTTGTATGAACCGAGGCGTGGATATATCCCTGGTTATATCCAACATGTTCCATAATATCTATTTCCCCGTCATTCGGCCAGGTTCTCATCTTTTCGCTCATCATCCAAATGGCGGGCCAGGTACCACGTCCTTTCGGAAGTTTTGCCCGGACTTCAACTGTTCCGTACTGAAATGAGAACTTTCCTTTCGTTAACAGTCTTGCTGAAGTATATTTGCTGTTTTCCCATTTTTCTTTTCTGGCTTCAATAATCAGGTTCCCGTTTTCCATCCTTGCATTTTCCAGACGGTCTTTGGTGTAGAACTGGGATTCTTCATTTCCAAAACCGCTGCCGCCGATATCATAGTTCCATTTTGCAGCATCAGGTATCCCTTTTCCGTTAAATTCGTCATTCCAGATCAGTTTCCTGTTGGGATCAGGTTTATTTGAAGCACAGTTCAGTGAAGAAAAAATTAATGTTCCTCCGATGATAAAATGAAAAATATATTGGAATTTCATACTCATAATCTGTGATTAGAATTAACTTGTTTATCTGAGGAAGGTCATCAATTTAAATTAAAGGTTAAGATTCTTCAATCCTCCCCGCTTTTTCAAGCGTGACCAATTACCCTTTCATCATTAAAAATTAATGTCTTTTACCGCCAAAAGCGGGTTTTATCCCGCTCTCAGTAAAGTAAAAGTAACTATTATTTATTTTATCCAATTAATTCTTTTGGTCTGGACATGCTGTGAATCGGTCCCGACCATAATGTCAAATTCCCCGGCTTCCCAATCATAATTCAATTCATCGTCATAGAACTTCAGGTTTTCCGGAGTCAGCGTAAAGTTTACCGTTGTGCTTTCCCCTTTTCTGATGAATACTTTTTTGAAACCTTTCAGTTCTTTTACAGGCCTGACAACTTTGCCTACGAGATCCCTGATGTACAGCTGCACCACTTCTTCCCCGTCGTAATTTCCGGTGTTGGCGACATTGACACTGATGTTCAGCGTCTGGTTGCCTTTAAGGCTGGCAGCGCTTACATTCATATCGGAATATTTAAAATCCGTATAGCTTAAACCATATCCGAACGGGAATTTCGGGTCGTTATCCAGATCAATATAGGCCGAAACATAATTTCTGTCGGTATTGTTTTTTGCCGGCCTTCCCGTGTTGTAATAATTGTAGTATACGGGAATCTGTCCTTCAGTCCTTGGAAATGTCATCGGAAGTTTTCCGGCCGGATTTACGGTTCCGAAAAGCACATCTGCAACAGAATTCCCTGCTTCTGTTCCCAGCCACCAGGTGTACATAATGGCCGGAATATGATCTGCAGCCCAGTCAAAAACCAAAGGCCTTCCGGCATTGATCATCAGGACAACAGGCTTTCCGGTTTTGGCAATCTCTTTTAACAGATCTTCCTGAACGCCCGAAAAATGAAGATTGCTCCTGCTTTTGGCTTCACCGCTCATCGCATGGCCTTCGCCCAGGGTCATAATTACGACATCTGCTTTTTTTGCGGTTTCCACGGCTTCGGTAAACATGGATTTATCCTGATCATCAACGTTAGCTCCTTTTGCATAGAGTAACGTTGAATTTTTATCCAGCTGATTTTTGATTCCGTCAAACTGCGTAACGATTCTCTGACTGTCATCTTTGAAGGCAACCGACCAGAAGCCGTGATTCGCAACCGTCTCTTTTCCGAAAGGCCCGATCAGCGCCACTGTTTTTACAGATCTGGAAAGCGGAAGAATATTTTTTTCATTTTTCAGTAAAACAATACTTTTTGAACCGAATTCCCTTCCGAATTTTCTGTTCTCTTTATTGTTAAGCTGTTCTTTCTGCCTTTTTTCGCTGCTGAACCGGTAAGGATCATCAAACAGGCCCATCTCGAATTTTTTAATTAAAATCCTTCTCGCTGCATCATCAATCAGCCTGGGATCAACCTTTCCTTCTTTAACCAGACCGGGAAGCTCTGCCATGTAGGCGCGGCTTTCCATATCCATATCGCTTCCGGCAAGGATGGCTTTTTCCGAAGCTTCTTTATTGTCTTTTGCATATCCGTGAGGCACCATTTCACCGATGCTTCCCCAGTCTGAAACCACAAAACCCTTATAATTCCACTGCCCTTTCAGCAAATCTCTCAAGATATACTTGTTTGCCGTGGCAGGAATTCCGTTGATGTCGTTAAATGAGTTCATAAACGTTGCCACGCCTGCTGCTGCTGCTGCTTTGAACGGCGGCAGATAGGTTTCATTTAACTGCCTCAGACTCATATCGACGGAATTGTAATCTCTTCCGCCGACTGCCGCTCCGTACGCTGCGAAGTGTTTTGCACAGGCCATAATCGCGTCAAGGTTCCCAAGGCCTTTGCCCTGAAAACCTCTGATTCTTGCCAGACCGATCTGCGTTCCCAGGTAGGTATCTTCACCTGAGCCTTCCATTACCCTTCCCCATCTCGGGTCTCTGGCGATGTCAACCATCGGTGCAAAGGTCCAGTGGATCCCGTATGCCGAAGCTTCGGTAGCTGCAATCCTTTCTGATTTTTCAATCAAAGCCAGGTCCCAGCTTGCTGCCTGTCCCAGGTTCACGGGAAATGTTGTCCGGTACCCGTGGATCACGTCCTGCCCGAACAGCAAAGGTATTTTCAGCCTGGACTGTAAAGCCAGCTTCTGGAAATTCCTGGTTTCTTCCGCACCCGAAACATTGAGCATAGAGCCCACCTTTCCTTTTTTAATTTCATCTAAAACCGTTGCCGAATTGGAATTCTGAGGACCAGTAGCGTATTCAAAACCGCTGTACTGAACCAGCTGCCCTACTTTTTCTTCTAATGTCATTTTAGACAGGAGCTCAGAAACTTTCTGATCGACTGTCTTCTGCCCGTACGCATTCATTCCAAATGCTGATAATAGTAATATGAATGAAATTTTCCTCATGTTTTTATTTTAAAAAATATAAGTGGCTGTAGAAACGCCCGGCATGGTAACGGAAGCGGTCTTCTGATTATATTTGATATTAAATGCTTTATCTCCGGTATTGCTGTTCTGTACAATTAAAACTGTTTTCCCCTGAGGTGTTTTAAAAGCGACCGTTGAAAGGTTATCTCCCTGTGTGGAAGCGATTCTCTGAGAATTTGCCGGAACGAATTTTGAAGCATGGGCAATGATATAATAGGCCACATTTTTATCATAACCTGCTGCGCCTGTAATGGTAACGGCACCTTTACACTGGGTACATCCGCCCGGTGTATGCGGTCCGAACGATGCATCATTGGCTACGTTCCATTCCAAAGCGTTCCTGCTCCAGTTCCTCATGGAGCCGATGATAACATTTTTTACATGCCAGTCCAAATCTCCCGAGAAATTTCCTGTAGAGCTCGTCCACTGTTCCGTAAAATACACATTTTTATTCGGAAAGAGATTATGAACGGTACCTAAGGCAGAAATATCTCCGGCGTATAAATGAAATGCCGAACCATCCACAAAAGGATTGGCAGCGGGATCATTTAAAACCGCCAGCGGATAAGCCGGGTTGTCGCAATTGTGGTCATAGGCAATAATCTTGGTATTGATATTGGCAGCCTGGAAAGCAGGCCCTAAATGCGCCTTGATAAATGTTGCCTGGTCGCCGGCGGTCATGTACATGCTCGGGTTGTTACCGGGATGTAACGGTTCGTTCTGAGGCGTGATGGCATCAATCTTAATTCCTTCAGCCTGCATGGCCTGAATATATTTTACAAAGTATTTGGCGTAAACACTGTAATATTCCGGCTTTAGGCTTCCTCCGATACTGTTTCCGTTATCTTTCATCCACACCGGGGCCGTCCACGGCGTAGCGAGGATTTTGATATTGGGGTTGATCGCCAGGATATCTTTTAACATCTGAACAACAGCCTGGTCTTTTGTAAGGCTGAACTGGGAAAGATTGGCATCAGTCTGCCCGGAAGGTAAATCATTATAGGTAAAAACCTCACTGTTGAGATCTGAAGCCCCGATACTGATTCTCAGATAGCTTATTCCGATTCCCGAACTGCTGAACAGGTCATTTAACAGTTCCTGTTTTTTGGCTGTACTCAGCTGATTGATCACCTGTACACTTCCTCCGGTAAGGGTATACCCGAACCCGTCCACCGTCTGGAATAGCTGTGAAGCATCCACCTCAATGGTTGTTCCCGTACCTGAGGTTCCGGAAAAGGCTGCATTGCCCTGCTGCTGAAGTTTTATGGACTGGTCTCCTTTTGTGAGCCATACCTGTACCGGATCTCCCGTACCGGTTCCGCCGCCATTTCCGGGATTATCATTATTTGATAAATCCGAAGACGTGCTGCTGCAGTTTAAAAAAGAAAGAAGTGCTACACCGCAAAGTGCAGCACCTCTAAAGAAACTATATGAATATTGTAATTTCATATTAAAATTTGTATGTAAGAATTATTGCATTCTGCGGAACTCCACTTTGTCTATGCGTAGGCTATTAATGGTTTGTCCGCCACATTTTATAACCAAATAAACGGTTCCTGTTGCTGTTGCTGTATAGACCCCACCGTTTTTAGAAGAATTACATCCTACAGATGAAATTTTTCCTGCAAACTTGCTTGTGCCACAGCCATCCCAGGTATTGATATTTCTATAAACCGTTCCGCTTACATCCTGTCCGGAAGCAGGAATGCTGTTTAATACATACACTTCAAACCATGTGTTTACTAAAGGTGTATCTGAAGCAGCCACCATATCAATAGAATACTTTTTACCTGCTTCAACATTTACAGCCTGGTAAATTGCCTGCTGACTGTTACCACCTGCCACTATCGTTGCTACACCGTTACCTAAAACCCATTCTGCACCTGAAGGACTGATTACATGTTTTGACCATTTTGAAATTTCTTCCGGATTATCAAATCTTCCTCCCTGAATCATGTTTCCGGAAATAGGATCTGAAGTAGGAACTACTATTGTCTCACTGGAAGTTCCACCAATTGCTCCACCAATACCTATTACCTGATGTTGAATAACATAAGTGCCAGCATCGGGAAGGAAAATGTTTTCTTCACTTTTACCTGTATTATAACCATCATTGTCAATATTCCATTTTGAGAAAATGTAATTATTAGAGTTCGCTCTCAAAGAATATTTATTTTCAGCAGTTTTGGTAACCTTAAAAGAAGCATCAACTGCATTTTGTACCAGTCCGTTTCCGTCACCGTCTACCGTATCCGGTGTACAGCCTGCCATAAATACAATAGCCGAGCTTATTAAGAAACTTTTATTAATATATTTAGTTATCATCGTTTATTAAATTAATAGTTAGGATTTTGTTTAAGAATAGTCCCTGTCAATTCCGTATAAGGGATTGGAAGAATTTCATTTTTACCTGCAACAAAACCTTTGAATGCAAGTTTTGAAGGTGCATCTCCCCATCTCACCAAATCAAACCATCTGTGGCCTTCTCCTACCAATTCTCTTCTTCTTTCGTCTTTTACCGCCTGTAAACTAACAGGAACAGATGCAAGTCCGACTCTCGCTCTAACGGCATCCAATAATGCCTGAGCTCTTGATCCTGATCCGTTAAGTGCCTCAGCCTCCATTAAATAAGTATCTGCTAATCTAAGATAAATATAGTTTTGACGATAATTCAGTTCTGACGGGCCAGGCAAGGTACTTACCTCATCTTTTGTAGGCATATATTTATTTAAAAAATATCCTGAATCCATATACGCAGGAGAATAGTCTGCCTGTCCTGCCTGTTTCAGAGCTTTTATGTTCAGGATCGTTGCGTTCATTCTCGGATCTCCCAGCATAAAGTTGAATAAATCTTCGGTAATAGGATTAAATGCCCATCCCGAAACAACATCCGGAGCTGTAGTAACATTCGGTCTGGTATAAGATCTTGGAGCAACCATAATATTAATAGAATTTCCCTCATCATTTCCCTGTCCCCAGAAACCCCAATCTGAATTTCCTTTATTGGTATGCATTACTTCAAAAATAGATTCCGTTGTAAATTTGTTATCCGTAATCCAGAGATCAGCGAAGTTTGAAACCAGCTTATACCCATATTGGCTTGTTCCGCCCGGAGTTCCGTTTACTTCCAGGAACTGTGCGGCAGCTTCAGCTTTTTTATTTTCATACAGGTATACTTTCCCAAGCAGTGCTCTCGCTGCACCTTGTGTAAACCGTCCTCTCTGATCTCCTGAAACAGTCATTGGCAGATCAGGAATAGCTGCTGCCAAGTCTGCTTCTATCTGTGCATATACATCTGCAGGATTTGCCTGTGGAATGTTATAATAGTCGTCTGTTGCCTTAATCTCTTTAAGAATCAGCGGAATATTTTTAAACATTCTTAATAACTCAAAATAAAATAATGCTCTCAGAGTCTTGGATTCTGCCGTAAATCTTTTCTTTACCGCATCACTCATATTAGCCAGAGGAATCTTATCAATTAAAACATTCGTTCTGGAAATCCCCTGATAATAATCTCTCCAATAAGTAGGAGGCATTGTATTTGGATTCAATTGATAATTTGAAAGTCCCTGAATTCCGGCCCCATCTGTCGAACTTCCTCCTCCTGCATAAAAATCGTCTGATCCGGCATTGAAAAACGTAACCATATTTTCAAAACCGGCGGCATATTTTCTCACAGGATCATAAGCTCCTACAAGAGCGAAAAAACATTCCTGTTCATTTCTGAAAAAGTTGTTCGTATCAAATGCTCCTTTATTTTCTACATCTTCAAGATTATCTGTATTACAGCCGACATTCATGAAACCTGTTCCCAATAATAATGATGCGGCTATGCTTATTTTAAATATTTTATATTTCATTTTAATGATATTAGAATGTTAAGTTTGCTCCGAAAATGAAAGTTTTAGCTTGCGGATAGTAGGCTCTGTCAATACCAAAGCTGTCTCCAGCAGCAATTTCAGGATCATACCCTGTGTATTTTGTAAATGTAAACAGATTTTCTGCAGTTACATAAAGACGAAGTTTACCTACCCCGAAGTTTTGTGTCATTGTCTGTGGAAGAGTATATCCAAGCTGCATTAGCTTTACCCTTACATAATCACCTTTCTGCAGGTAATAATCTGACATCCAAGTGTAGTTATGATTGGTATCATTAGTAGTTAGTCGTGGCGTTGTATTGGAAGTTCCTTCCCCTGTCCAACGATCCAGAATAGCAGTCTGGTAGTTTGCATTTAAAATATCAAGACGTCTTAGACCCTGGAAAATTTTGTTCCCGGCCTGTCCCTGAGCAAACACCATGAAGTCCCAGTTTTTATAATTGAGATTTACGGTTAGACCGAAAGTATACTTCGGAACAGAGTTGCCTAAATTTACTTTATCTGCATCACTTATTTTTCCGTCACCATTGCTGTCCGCCCAAATGAAATCTCCGGGTCTTGCATCCGGAAGTATTAATTGCCCGTTTGCATTTCTGTAAGCATTTACCTGATCCTGATTTTGGAAAATACCTAAATTTTTATATCCGTAGAAAGAACCGTAGGATTCTCCCACCTGAATTCTGGATACAGGCCCCATCGACTGGAAACCCGGTCCGTCAAGATATTCTCTGCCTTTCTCCAGGCTTGTAACGGTATTTTTAAGATATGCGAAGTTCCCGTTAACAGAAACGCCGAAATCGTTCCAGTTTTTTTTGTAACCCAGCTCTACTTCTACTCCTTCGTTTTCCATATCTCCAATATTAGCAGTAGGAGCAACAGTTACTCCCACATAACCCGGAATCTGGATTTGTCTTAAGATATCTGAAGTTTTCTTTTTATAATAATCAACCGTTAATGTGAAATTATTCAGGAATTTAATGTCTGCAGCAATGTTTAACTGAGATGTTGATTCCCATTTCAAATCCGGATTAGCCAGGGTATTCGGAATATATCCAGGTAAAATTACATTGTTTCCATTGGTGTAGTTTGCGCCGGGTACATAAAAACTTGCAAAAAGGAAATCTCCGATTCCGTCATTTCCTAAAACACCATATCCTCCGCGAAGCTTCACTGTATTGACAATTTTATTTTCCGGCCAGAAATTTTCTTTATCAATATTCCATCCTAAAGAGAATGCCGGGAACGTACCCCAATGATGAGCTTTGGCAAATTTGGAAGATCCATCGCGTCTTACTGTTCCTGTGAACAAGTATTTATTGGCATAATCATAAACAATTCTTCCGAAATATGAAGCTTTGTGGGTGTTAACATTATCCCACGCATTTAAATTCTTCTGATCCTGAGGAATGAAATAATTGAAAGATGCATCCTGATAACTGCTGATCGGCAGGTTGGTATGTGTTACAGTCTGTCCGAATCCGATATTGTATTCGTAATATCCCGTACCGGCTAAAACATTTAAATTATGTTCCCCAAATTTCTTTTGCCAGTTAAGGGTATTTTCTAAACTCCATTCCAGCTTTTGCTGTGTTGTCCTGCTTAAGCTATTGAAATTCAAATTACTGTAATTTGGATTTAAATAGAAAAGCGGTGTGAAGTTCTGATTTCCCCAATATGCTTTTTTCCCGTTGATTGATGATTTAAAAGTGAAGTCTTGTGAAAATTTTACTTCTGCAAAAACATTGGCAATAAAATCGTCAGACCATCCCGTATTTCCTAACTGCGTGTATCTGAAAGCAAGGGGATTAGACATCTCAACTCCTACCAGTGAAGAAATTCCGTAAGGGTTCCCAAAAGGGTCTCTTACAACATTCGGGTTTGAATAAGCACCGGAGCCAGCTACTGCAGGATCTGTTACAACCAAAGGTGTTGTAGGATCCAGATTAACTGCTGAACTTAAAGGTCCTCCGAATTCACCGTTAGAATTGATTCCCTGAGATTTCGTATGCGTATAAGCAAACGTCTGTCCTACTGTTAACCAGTCTGTTACTTTATGAGTGGAATTCAAACGCCCTGTTAATCTTTTGTAATATGATATGTCACTCATCACAATACCGGTCTGATCAAAATATCCGAATGAACCATAGAAAGTGGATTTTTCATTTCCACCGCTGATGCTTACTTCATGATTTGATCTTTCTCCGGTTCCAAATATAACATCCTGCCAGTCTGTACCGTTTCCTAAAGATTGAGGATTTTGGAATACCGGATTTTGTCCTCCGTTTACATAAGCCTCATTTAAAATGGTTCCATATTGGGTTGCATTTAACAAATCTAATTTTCTGGAAGCTCTTGCCGTACCGTAAGATCCGTTATAGGATAAATTCAGTCTTCCTCTTTTCCCCTTTTTAGTGGTAACCAGAATAACTCCTCTTGCTGCAGAAACACCATAGATTGCAGATGATGCTCCATCTTTTAGCACTTCGATACTTTCAATATCACTTTGGTTAAGCCAACCGATACCATCAACTACAATACCGTCAACTACCCAAAGCGGATCATTATTAGAGTAATAACTGGTAATCCCTCTTACACGGATTGTAGCAGAAGACCCGGGCTGACCGGAATTGGTAATTACATTCACACCGGCTGCCCTACCCTGAAGTACCTGCTCGGGCTTACCCGCAGGAATGTTTTCAATGTCACTCGCCTTGATGCTGGAAATAGCTCCCGTTACATTACTTTTCTTCTGGGTACCGTAACCGATCATTACCACTTCCTCGATTTTGGTCTCTTTGGAAACGGTGTCATTCGTTGTGTTCTGGGCACTGAAATTTGCCGTAAAATAGAGCACGGCAACCATCCCTAAACTTCTAGATATTTTTACATTCATATACAGTTAGTTTTTTAATTCTCAAATTGAGACAATAAAAATATATTTTTTTTTAAATAATTAACATTATCTTAATAAATATTTTAATTTTTCCTTTATTTTTGGGACTTCAAAGGCCTATTTTTTATCGTACTTTTCATAAAAAATCATAAAAAAGAACAAAATTAATCCCCAAAATGATGACCAGCACTGCCCGAATCTCCCTTCCGCTGAAACTTACTTTTCTTATTTTTTCAATGGTACTGAACTGTATGGGCCTTGTTATCCTGCAGCTTTCCGAGGCAAAAATCACCTTTGAAAAACTCGGTTTCCTGGAATCTTTTAAAGATCTGCCGATTGCTTTTATTTCCCTTTTTGCCGTAAATTTTATCAGCGGGTTCGGGACTAAAAAATCACTCATCCTTGCCCTGTCTATTGTCGGGATCTGCTCATTAATCCTGCCGTTTGTGGAAGTATTCTGGTTTTATAAAGTATGGTTTGCCATCGTCGGGACCTGTTTTGCTATCGGGAAAATCTGTGTATACGGAATTATCAGGCATAATATTTCAGATGAAAAATCTTTGGCCAGGACCATGAACAGTGTCGAAGCTTCTTTTATGATCGGTATTTTCGTTGTAAATATCGGTTTCGGATCACTGATTTCCAGTCGATACTCTGAATTCTGGAAATTCGGGTTTTTATCCATTTCATTGCTGTCGGCCATCAACATCTTTCTTTTTTCAAGGCTTCCCGTTTCAGAATCTGTCCGGGTTGAAAAAGAGAATATGCTCAAGGAACTTTTAAAGCTCATTAACCCTTTGATGGTCATATTTTTAGCAATCATTTTTTCCATTGTATTTATAGAACAGAGCTTCAACTCCTGGCTTCCTTCATTTTATAAAAACCACCTGAAGGTAAATTCTTTTTTTTCACTCCAGGCTACATCGTTAATGGCTGTTTTCTCCTACCTCGGAAGAATTATTACAGCCCATCTGATCCAAAGGTTTGCTTTGTCGAAATATTACATCGCTTGCATCTCGCTCATTATTCTGGTGCTGGCTACTATTAGCGGTATCCAGTTTTTCGGGACCGACGATGCCGGAATACTGCTGTTTCTGTTTCCCGTTACCGGCCTTTTCCTTTCGCCGCTCTATCCTGTCATCAGCTCAAAAATGATTGCACGGGTAGATAAAAGCAGAACCAATCTTTTTACCTCACTGATTGTTATTTTTTCATCCCTGGGAAGTTCTGTGAGCTCTATTATGATGTCTGTTCTGTTCGGAAACCAGATGCTGGGGTATTATTCGCTGTATATTCTGTCGGCTGTTATTGTACTGCTGATCATAAGTTTAATTTATTTTAAACTTGCAGACCGGACTTTTGAAAAATAATTTTATTTTTACTGTCATGAAAGCCAAAAACGAAAAAAATAAAGAAACCCTACAGGAACTTATTGATACAAAAGACTTTGTAGCACATGTATCGGTAGACTGCACCATATTTGGTTTTCATAACAATATCCTCAAAGTGCTGCTTCTGAAGTACCACGACCTGAATCTGTGGTCCCTGCCGGGAGGTTTTGTCTTTAATGACGAAGATCTCCGCGAAGCTGCCGCAAGGGTTTTACACGAAAGGACACACCTTAAGGATATTTTCCTTAAACAGTTCCATACCTTCGGAAGAATCGACCGGACAGAGAACAACGTTCATCAGATTCTCCTCAATAACAAAGGCATCGAAGTCCCGAAAGACCACTGGATCTTCCAGCGGTTTATTACAGTAGGCTACTGCAGCCTGATCGACTTTTCAATGGCCAATACATTTCCTGATGCTTTTAACGAAAGCTGTGAGTGGTTTGAAGTGAACAAGCTTCCGCAGATGGCTTTCGACCATGACCGCATTATCGAAACCGGACTGGAATACCTGAGGATGAACATCAATACCGAAGTGGCCGCGAGCAACCTTTTACCGGAAAAATTTACGATGAAAGACCTGCAGTCGCTTTATGAAACTATTCTTGGGGAATCATTCAGAAGAAATAATTTCCAGCGTAAGATATTAAGCCTTAATATTTTAGAAAGACTGGAGAAATTATATGACGGCTCTGCCAACAAAGCGCCGTATCTATACAAGTTTAAAAACAGAATTTACCATCCTGCCAATCAGTACCCTATTTCCAACAAAGAAGAAAACTGATACAATATCGCTTACCGCTGTCTCTTTATTTTAAGCCGCTCAGTACCAGCTGATAAAATGCATGTAAAAAAAGTTTCCATGAACTCATGAAAAGTGCTATTTTTAGGAAAATTAAATTACAATGTCATATTATCCCCTTACAAGCATTCCTGACTATTACGGGATTGATGCTTTACTTACCGAAGAACATAAGCTGATCCGTCAATCGGTCAGAGACTGGGTAGAGAGTTCTGTAATGCCGCGGATTGACCAGGCAGCCCAGGATCATACGGATATTCCGGGACTGATGAAGGAATTGGGGCAAGTCGGGGCTTTGGGCCCTTATATTCCGGTTGAGTACGGAGGTTCCGGGCTTGATCAGATTTCTTACGGACTTATCATGCAGGAACTGGAAAGAGGAGATTCTGCCGTACGTTCAGCGGCTTCCGTGCAGAGTTCACTGGTCATGTTTCCGATCAATGAATTCGGTTCTGAAGAGCAGAAAAAGAAATACCTGCCTCAGCTGGCTGCCGGGGAAATGATCGGGTCTTTTGGATTAACCGAACCTAATCACGGGTCAGACCCGGGTTCTATGGAAACCAATTTTAAAGATATGGGCGACCATTACCTTCTGAACGGTGCCAAAATGTGGATCACCAATTCGCCGATTTGCGATATTGCGGTAGTCTGGGGTAAAAACGAAGAAGGAAAAGTGCAGGGACTGATTGTTGAAAGAGGAATGGAAGGCTTTACCACTCCGGAAACCCATAACAAGTGGAGCTTAAGGGCTTCAAAAACAGGGGAACTGGTATTCAATAATGTAAAAGTACCGAAAGAGAACCTGCTTCCGGGTGTTACCGGACTAAAAGGGCCTCTATCCTGCCTGAATTCTGCAAGATACGGAATCTCATGGGGGGTTATCGGGGCGGCGATTGACTGCTACTGTACTGCTGTTCAGTACTCCAAAGAAAGAAGGCAGTTCGGGAAACCGATCGGCTCCTATCAGCTGCAGCAGAAAAAACTGGCTGAGTTCTTAACTGAAATTACCAAGGCACAATTGCTCTGCTTACAGTTGGGGAACCTTAAAAACGACCATAAAGCCACACCGGCGCAGATTTCAATAGCGAAAAGAAACAACGTGAAAATGGCTATTGATATCGCAAGGGAATCCCGACAGATCCTTGGTGGAATGGGAATTATGGGCGAATTCCCGATGATGAGGCATGCGGCCAACCTGGAATCGGTTATTACTTATGAAGGCACCCATGATGTCCATTTGCTGATTACAGGCATGGATATTACCGGGATTAATGCTTTCTAAATATTGATAAATAATAATAATAAATAAATGAAGAGCCTGATATTTTATCAGGCTCTTTTTGTACTGCAGTAAAAAACTTGTATTAACCGGAATATGGTTTCAGCCTTTCAATAAAATTAATATCGGGATTCAGGATTTCTTCAATCAGGCTTTTTACCGATTTCATGGCCACATCAATATCTCCTTTTTCAAACTGAAGGGAAATTACCCCTTTTTTAGCTTCAGCAAAACTCCAGATCCCGGTCTCTATCGGGAATCCCCAGAATTCAGGGAGGTTCTGGACCACATACTGATAAATACACAGCTGCAGTGCCTGCTTCCGGTCATTGTTATGGAAATATTCATCTGCTTTGTCTTCATCTATTTTAACGACCAGGTTTTTGATCTTTGCCGTCTTATAATCAATAATCCTTAACGTTCCGTTCAGCCTGTCGATTCTGTCTATAAACCCGAAAAAAGAAATTTTATCCTGTTCATCAAGACTGAAATCAACCCCTTCAAATCTTTTTTCAATATCAAGAATTTCAAGCGTATTTCCAGTTTTTACCAGATCCAGATCGTAGTCCAGAATATTTGTAATTACTTTTTTAGCGATTGCCTTATGAATAAAGTTCATCCCTTTTTCATAAAATTCCGGTTGGTGCTTCAGCTTATTGATCGCACTTTCTATATATTGATCTATTGCTGCAATTGACTGCTTTAAATCATTTTCTTTTAAGACCTTACCTTTTAATACTTCATAAACATCTTGAAGGGTATAATGAACAAGGTTCCCGTAATTCCTCACCGATAATTCTTCTTCTATTTCGTCGCTTTCCGACGTATTCAGAATTTTGGAAAGGTAAAAATCGATGGGATTATACAAATAGCTGGTCAGATGGGAAGCCGAAACTTTCTTTTTCCACTGCTCAAGCCTCGCCAGCACAACCGGTGTTTTTGAAACTTCAATAGGCTGGGTAATGATCGGTTCAGATGAATTTTCAATAATCAGATGCTCAATATGGTGCGAGCTTTCCATTTCAATCTGCGTAATAAACCTGCTTTTTTCACCGGTATTGACTCCCGAGCTTAATGCATTGAATAACAGGTGTACATTCTGGGCATCCTGGATCAGGCGGTAAAAATGATAGGCATAAATACTGTCATTCTCCAGAAAAGTGTGCAGATCAAAAAACTTCCTGATGTCAAAAGGGATATACGTATTCTGGGAATTCCCCAGCGGTAATTTGCCTTCATTTACAGAAAGCAGGATAACATTTTCAAAATTGAGGAGACGGGTTTCCAGAAGCCCCATGACCTGCAGCCCCTGCAAAGGCTCTCCCTGAAAATCAATACTCTCCGAATTGATATGCTGGTTGATCAGGATTTCCAGTGTTTCCATTCTGATCTCGAAGCTGTAAGGGGAAAGCTGGTTCCTGATCATCCTGAACGCATTCTCGAAATGGGAAACGTTTTCATACTGTATATCATCAATTTCCAGCCATTTTATCTGCTGGCAGAAGGCGATTAATGAATCAAGATAAATATTGGTTGACTCAGCTTTCTGAAGCAGGTTGTAGTATGAAAGCGCTCCCAGCAGTTCCTGCATGAGCTTTTTTGAAATATAAACAATATTCCTCTGTTCTATACTGGCTTTAAAATTATTGATGATCTGGTCATCCTCCACGGATTTCGGAAGCTCTTCCAGAATCGGGTAAACATCACGGTAATAATAGGAAGACCTGTTTTTTTCCAGCTGCTTCTGAAGATAGAACAGCTGCTTGACTGCATTGGAGAAGGAAAGGTTCTTCAGGGGGAAACCCATGGTAATATTCAGGTTCTGAACACCATGCATCGCATCCAGGCTGGCAGGAAGCAGGTTTTCATCCAATAGCACAACCGCCGTATTGGAGTAGGTCTTGTTCTCTATTTCGTTCAGGATTTCCGGAAGGATCTTGGTCTGGGTAATATTTCCGGATACTTCGTAAACTTTGATATTTTTCGGCTGGTTAAAATCTTCTTCAATCCATCCAAAAGGACGTTCATCGGTAAATTCTTTCCATATTTTATGGTTCCTCAGGAATTTCCCGGCTTCCTGCCTTTCGTCATCAAAATAATAACGGTCTGCCTGGAAAAAGCACTGTGCTTTGTTCCACTGCAAAAGGCTGCGTACCAGCTTCTCCTCTACCGGCGTAAAAGCATTGAAGCCACAGAAAATAAACTGCTGCTGTGTATTTTTAGCAAAATCAACTACCTTTTTATCTGCCGTCTCGTGGATCATTCCGGAGGTAGCCCAGTTTCTTTCCTGTAACCTTTTCTTGAGTACAGGCAGGTAAATATTCATATTTTTCCAGAAAGTAAGGAATTTCTTTCTCGGTACATCATCATCTTCCCCTAAATCCTGCGCCCATTCCTTGATCCTTTCTTCATCAAACATATACTCAAGAACCGCTTCATCATTTCCTGAAAACTTCAGGATATCATCCCAGTCCTTCTGTAACGTGGGGAACCACTTCAGGAATTCGGAAAATTCATCATTGGGAATCAGGTTCAGGCTTTTGTACACATCAAAGGCGAACAGCCACAGGGAAATCCCGTGAATTTCCTGCTTGTCGGCAATGGTACTCACAAGTTCCTCAATTGTATAAAAGTGAGGCAGGAAACCGGAATAATTGTTCTCCTCCAGGATCCGGCGGATGAATACAACCGGCCTTTTACCGGGCAGCACCATGTTGAAATCTGAGAGATCACGGTTCTGTGCCAGTAATTCTGTGATGACTTTATTTAGGAATTTCAAGACGTTTTATAGCTTTTGTAGTTTTCTAATTCTTCAGCAATAATACGATTATATTCCGACTGTTTTTCTTCCACCATCCCGTTTTTGGTTTCTGCATCATAGGTCTTCTGGAACGTCTGGTATTCTTTGAGGATGCGGTTGTAAATGGTTTTAAAATACTTGTCAAAATCCGAAGATGTTCTGATCTTTTCCGCAATTTCTTTCCGCAGCTTGCGCGCATAGACTTCTGCCGCGTCAAAATGTTTCTGCTCATGCAGAAGGACATAATTATTGATGCGTTTTACATCTTTCCAGGATTGGTTTTCATTAAAAACAGTCTCGACTTTTATTTTGATAGGGGCTTTCGGGTTTGAGGATTTCACGTAGGAGTAAGACCAGCCGCAGTTGGTATAGGCCACTACATTGGAGCCAAGCTGGTTGTTGGTCCTGCTTTTAAAATTATCCCAGGTGAGTTTCCGTCCTTCTTCCCAATATATTTTCTGTCCGTATAAAACACCGGAGAGCAGAAAACAGGCTGCAAAAATCCATTTCATTATTTATTCAACTACAATTGTTTTGGTGATCCAGCTGTTGCCGCCGTTCCAGAATTTAAAAGTATAGGTCCCTGTCTGGCGCGGACTGAAATTAATCTGGCTGGCTGCTGTATAACTGTTTTGTGTACAGGGCCCGTTTGTACTGTATTTATAAGCGGTAACCGTTCTTGTCAGGTTATCGCTCTGAACATAATCATATCCGTAAAACCCTTCACATTGGGACGGGTACGTAGAGTATGTCCTGATGCTCTGGATTCCGTAAACATCCATGGTATCATTAACAATTTTTACACTGTCAATTTTAATCTTATCTGCAGATTCTATCGTCTGATAGTCGTCATCGTCATGACATGATGTTAAAAATAACCCTAAAACCAATGCAGAAAATCCAGGAAAGAAAAGATTTTTCATAACTACAAATTTTTGATTATCAGTATTATTCCATCAAATAGTGTTCCCGGCAGCGTATATTTAAGAATTAAAATTACCTTTTGATACGTAGACTACTTTTTTGGTATCAAAAAATTCTTCGTCAAAATAATTTTTAAGCGAAAAAATTTCACATCTCAGGCCTGCAAGCTCTTCGGCAAGGTCACCGCCTTTCAGATATAAAATCCCGTTGTGCCTGGAATTGAACTGCTCTTTTTCAAATTTGCCTTTCAGCCACTTTAAAAATTCCGGCATCTGCGTTACGGCACGGCTCACGACAAAATGGAATTTTTCCTTTACCTTCTCAGCCCTTCCGTGAATGGCCGTTACATTTTTCAGTCCGGTCCCTTCTGCCACCGCCTGCACCACACTGATTTTTTTACCGATGGAATCAATGAGGGTAAATTGGGTTTCCGGAAATAAAATTGCCAAAGGGATTCCGGGAAAGCCGCCGCCGGTCCCGATATCCAGCACCTTTGTTCCGGGTGCAAATTCCATCACTTTTGCGACGCCCAATGAATGTAAAATATGCTTTTCGTACAGGGATTCCATATCCTTTCTTGAAATCACATTGATTTTTTCATTCCATTCATGGTACAGTTCTTCCAGTTTATCAAACTGTTGGATCTGTGTTTCTGTAAGTTCGGGGAAGTATTTTAATAGTAACGTTGTAGACATGTGAAATATTATAAAAAGCAAAAATAAGTTTTTATTCACATTGTATTCAAATTAAGAGCCTGTTTAAATGGATTTCAAAACATAATTTATCTCAGGTTACAGCAATCAGGCAGATTTTATTTAACCTCACAGGGAATATATTTAAAATTGGTATCAGAAGTTTTTCTAAAGTTTCAATACTAAAATTTAAACCGACTCTAAGTTTTTATTATATATTTGTTCAAATGCAAAACTTTATGAATAAACTTTCAGAAAGGGTCGAGAGATTAGGATATTCTCAAACCTTTGTCATGTCAAATAAGGCCAGAGAAATGAAAGCCAGCGGAATAGATGTTATCAGCCTGACCCTGGGCGAGCCTGATTTTGATGTGCCTGACAATATAAAACAGGCCGCTTTTGATGCCATCAACCAAAACTACAGCCACTACTCTCCTGTTCCGGGATTTTTAGAGCTCCGGGAAGCCATTTCTCATAAACTGAAAAGAGACAATCATTTAGAATATAAACCTTCACAGATCTGTGTGTCAAACGGTGCAAAACAGGCTATTTTAAATGTTCTGGCAGCACTTCTCAACGATGGTGACGAGGTCATCCTTCCTAATCCGTACTGGGTAAGCTATGATGAGATGGTAAAAATGATGGGCGGAACTTCCGTCATGCTGCCTACTTCTTATGTTACGGATTTCAAAATCACAGCCGAGCAGCTTGAAGAAGCCATTACCGATAAAACCAAAGCCGTGCTGTTCAGTTCGCCGTGTAACCCTTCCGGGGGATATTATACCTATGACGAACTGAAATCCCTGGCCAGAGTCATTGCCAAGTATCCCCATGTAACGGTAATTTCAGACGAAATTTACGAATACATCAACTACGAAACAAAAACCACTTCCATCGCCCAGTTTCCGGAAGTCTATGAGCAGACTGCCGTAATCAACGGAATGTCCAAGGCATTTGCTATGACAGGCTGGAGAATCGGGTATTCTGCGTGTCCGGAATGGCTTGCGAAGGCCTGCGAGAAAATTCAGGGCCAGATGACCAGCGGGGCAAATACGGTGGCACAGAGAGCTTCCATTGTTGCTTTGAAAACCGATCCTTCGGAGTATAAATATATGATTGATGCTTTCCGTAAAAGAAGGGACCTGGTGTATGATTTAATCACAGAAATCCCGGGATTCAAGGTGGTACTGCCTAAAGCGGCATTTTACTTCTTTCCGGATATCTCCTATTACATCGGGAAAACACTTGACGGAATGGAAATTAAGGATGCCGATGATTTTGCGATGTTTATTTTAGAAAATGCCCATGTAGGATGTGTCGGCGGCGTATCTTTCGGAAGCCCGGAATGCATCAGGTTTTCATATGCGGCTTCAGAAGAAGATTTAAGGGAAGCAATGGGCAGGATAAAAAAACTATTGGCGAAATTCAGTTAAGCAAATCTCAAGAATCAAAAAAACACTCAACAAAGTTACCCATAATGAATTTTTTAAAAAGGATTACCATTGCAACAAGCATTGCCGCAGCCAGTTACTGCGGTTATGCCTATGGACAGGATTTCCAGTGGAAAGAAGCACAGTCTAACGGATATACGTACAGATATGTAACGAACGATCCTACTTCTGCAAGATATTACACATTGAAAAACGGGCTGACCGTTATTTTAAGCCCGACCAAAAAAGACCCGAGAATCCAGACCTATATCGCAACCAAAGCAGGAAGCAAAACTGACCCTGCAGACCATACCGGACTCGCCCATTATCTTGAACACATGCTTTTTAAAGGGACCAGCCGGTTCGGTTCGAAAGACTGGGCAAAAGAGAAACCGCTCCTGGACAAAATTGATGCGCTGTATGAAAAGTATAATCAGACTACAGATGAGGCCAGGAGAAAAGAAATTTACAGGGAAATTGATAAGGTTTCCGGTGAAGCATCACAATATGCCATTGCTAATGAATATGATAAAATGCTGGCGGGAATGGGTGCAGACGGAACCAATGCATTTACTTCTTTTGAGCAGACGGTGTACACCGAAGATATTCCTGCCAATGTTGCTGATAAGTTCCTTGCCGTGCAGGCAGAAAGATTCAGGGAGCCGGTCCTGAGGCTTTTCCATACGGAGCTGGAAGCCGTGTATGAAGAAAAAAACCGGGGCCTGGACAATGATCCGAGAAAAGTTTATGAAGCGATGTTTGCTGCCATTTTCCCGAATAACAACTACGGGAAGCAGACGACGATCGGGACTGTTGAACATTTGAAAAACCCATCCCTGAAGGCAATCCGGGATTATTTCAACAGTTATTATGTTCCGAACAACATGGGCGTAATCATGTCGGGAGATTTTAATCCTGATGAAATGATCTCAAAAATTGATAAGGCATTCTCCTACATGAAACCGAAAACGGTTCCTGAATATAAAATCGGGACGGAACAGCCGATTAATGCTCCTGTCACCAGAGAAGTCTACGGTCCGAATCCTGAAAACATTACCATCGGGTTCAGGTTTCCGGGTGCAACAACAAAAGAGGCAAGGATGCTGAATTTTATCGGAAGCATGCTGACCAACGGACAGGCCGGACTGATTGATCTGGATCTTATCAAGAAGCAGAAGCTTTTGGCAGCCTATGCATCGCCGTATGTTTTAAAAGACTATTCGGTTCTGCTGCTGCAGGGGAATCCTATCGAAGGCCAGTCGTTGGATGAAGTAAAGACATTGCTGCTCCAGGAAATCGACAAGCTTAAAAAAGGTGAATTTTCGGATGACCTCATCCAGTCGATTGTTAATAATGAAAAGAAAAATACCATCCAGAAATATGAAAAATATACTTCAAGGGCAGAATCCCTGATGGATGAATTTACCTCTGATGTAGACCACAAGACCCAGCTGCAGTATGTGGAGGAGATTTCAAAGATCACCAAAAAGGACATCATGGACTTTGCTTCGAAATACCTTCAGAATAATAATTATGTAGCGGTATACAAAAGGAAAGGCGAAGATAAGAATATTGTAAAAGTAGACAAGCCTTCTATCACGCCGGTATCCGTAAACAGGGAAAACCAGTCTCCGTTCCTCAAAAAGATCGATGAGATGCCGGAAGCCCCGATTGCTCCGGTATGGGTAAATTTTGACCGGGACATTGCTAAAAATACACTGGGCAGCGTAGATGTACTTTCGGTAAAAAATACAGACAATGCTTTGTTCAGGCTGTATTACTATTTTGATTCGGGAAGATGGAATAATAAAATCCTCCCTTTAGCGGCAGAATACCTTCAGTACCTGGGCACGAAAAACAAATCTTCCGAGGCCATCAGCAAAGAATTTTATAAACTGGCTTCCAGCTTTAATGTAAATGCAGGCAATGAAGAAACGTATGTTACCGTGGAAGGCCTGAATGAAAACTTTGACCAGACCGCAGCTCTATTTGAAGACCTTATCAAAAACTGCCAGCCGGACCAGAAAGCTCTGGAAGCTTACAAAGCGAGGGTGAAAAAATCAAGAGCCAATGCCAAGCAGAACAAAGGATCCATCATGAACGGACTGAGAAGCTACGCACAGTACGGCCCTCAGAATCCGTTCAACAATGTGCTGAGCGATGTGGAACTGGATGCCCTGAAAGCGGAAGACCTGGTGAATATGCTTCATGACCTTTTTAATTTTAAGCATAAAGTGTTATACTACGGTCCGAAATCCGGCAATGAACTTACCGCTTCTTTAAAACCGGTTCATAAAGTATCCGGTTCACTGAAAGAAATGCCTAAGTCGAAAACTTTTGTACAGGTTCCTACGGATAAAAACAAAGTGCTGTTCGCGCATTATGATATGGTACAGGCAGAAGTGTTCTGGGTGAGGAACAGTGATCCTTATAACGCAGCCATCACTCCTACCGTAAGTTTATTTAACAACTATTTCGGCGGCGGAATGGGATCTGTGGTTTTCCAGACGATCCGGGAGTCCAAAGCACTGGCGTATTCCACCTACTCTTATTTTTCGCTTCCGGGCAAGAAAGAAGATAAGGATATGATTACGGCCTATGTAGGAACCCAGGCTGATAAATTCAATGAATCTACCATTGCGATGAATGAGCTGCTGACCACCCTTCCGAAATCCGACCAGCTGTTTGAAACGGCAAAAAGCGGACTGAAGAAATCCATTGCAGCCGAAAGGATTACCCAGGACGGCATTATCTTTACGTATTTAAGAGCGCAAAAGCTCGGCAATACAACGGATATCAGGAGAAATACCTATGAGCAGGCGCCGAAGCTGACGTTTGCGGATATCAATAATTTCCACAATAAGGAAATGAAAAGTAAAAATTACACCTACTGTCTGGTGGCATCGCAGGATAAAGTCAGCGAAGCCGATATGCAGAAACTTGGTGAAGTGAAAAAACTTAATCTGACTGAGATTTTCGGTTATTAAAACGAAAAGCAGCTGCCCGGACAGCTGCTTTTTTAATTGGTAAATTTATCATTATAACGACAAGTCCCAATTGGTTATTTTTTTATTTCCGTCTGTAACCTTCAATATATACTTTTTTTATATATGGATAAAAATTTCCATACAAAGTGACCCCTTGATAAAAATTACCTGTTTTTTCAAATTTCATATTAATAGTAAATGTCTGAGAAGTGTTCGGCAACATTATACTATCATATTTTGATACTTCATTGCAAGAGCAAGGAGGTTTAACTACAAATGAAGTTAAATTACGATGTCCTTTATTTTTAATAGTAATATTAACTATTTTACTATTACCTTCAATTGTATCTAAATCAATAAATTCAGGAACTTCTATTTTAGTTAATTGTCCATCGGGGATTTTAGATACTTTTTTATAGACTTCATCACTATTTTTAAGATTAAAGTTACTTTTTACAATTTTCTCTTCCTTACATGAAAGGAAAAATACAAATATGACATATATATAATTTTTCATTTTCAAAGATTCGAGAGATTATTGTAGGACTTTTAATTTATATAGATATCCATTATTTTTTATTGATTTCCATTCCTTATTTTTTGGGTAATACAAAAACATATCAGATTCATTATTTAATTTTAATGTTGTTGTCATTTTTTTGTTATCGGATTGATAGTAAAAAACCACAAAAAAGCCATTTTCAGGATATTTAATAATTCTTGGAAATTCAATTTCCCATCTGTTTTGATAGCTTTCAGACATATCCTTTTCAAAAGTTAAAATTGTTGATTCTTCATAAGGAAAACCGCCCAAGTTAGGCATTATTTGGATCTGAATCTTTCCCGATAAATTTTTTACAGAAAATCTTTTATCAGGGAAAAATGTGATTGACTTTACAAATGTTCTTTTGTTTGTGTTGGTTTTTATAAAAGTTGCTATATAATTATTTGGAAAAATATCTGCATATACCTTTTGAGTTTCTCCACTTTTTATTATTTTCTCTTTTTTATTTCCAAGATTATCACCAACTACATTAATTTCTTCAATTTCTTTCACTTTATCAAAGAAAAATAGTGAGTCATCTTCTATTGCAAAATCTAAAAGTTTTTGATTATAAAGTATTTTATCATCTATAGAAGGTTTATAATCTTTAAAAGTATTTCTATTTATTACAATATTTTTATTGCTTCTTACAATAGTAACTTCATTAAAAGATTTCTTGTCTGAGTCTCTTATAAAGGTTTGAGAATAAAAATAACTTGAAAATAATAAAAAGAAAAGGGAAATAATTTCCCTTTTCCAGATGTAATGAAATATTTTAAATGAGTACATTAGCAACTTGTATATCTAATTTCTGTACTTTCACTTAAACCAATCCAAAGCACATAATGAGTAACAGTTACCTCGCATCCACATTGCGCTGTACCATCAGCTTGTATTAATCCAGTTGGTGAACAACTTCCATAACCGGTAATTTCACTACCCCAAAATCTACGAGATGTTGTAGATTCACTTTGCTCATCAAATGAACTTAATGTAAATACAGATGCTAAGCCTAATGCACTAATTAAAAATTTCTTTTTCATAATAAATTATTATTTAATATTTGCCTACTTTATTTATAAATTTCAACAGAGAAATTTAAACTTTCCTTACAGAGGCAGGTTTTCGGCTTATTCCTACCTTTCATATTGCGCAATATATCTTTATATAGACCCGATAAGCAGATCTATTATATTTTTTATAAATGGCTGTTCTGAAAAGTGGAAAGAGCCATTTGTGTTTTTTTTAGAAATTCAAATATAGAATCAATTTTTCATTTAAACAGCGAGTGATTTCAAATTATTATATATTTTTAAAGGTTATTTTTTTATGTTAAATAGAAATATCACCATCATAAATATAAAACATCATTTGTTCATTTTTTACACTACAATTTTTTCCGGATCAATTGTTTTACGAATTTGAAAATTCTTTATACCTTTACCAATCAGTAAATTGATTATTTCAACCAGAAAACTAATTACATCTAAGATGGATATCGGCACTAAAATCAAAAATTTAAGAGAAGAAAAACATTTGTCACAAAGCGATCTTGCTTTTGAGTTAGGCGTTTCCCAGGGAACTCTGCACAACATAGAAAGCGGAAACTCCAGAAAGATCGATTTCCTCTTGATGGATAAAATCTGCCGGTTTTTTGATAAGGATTTTGAATACTTTTTAGATGCTAAAATGGTAAACAATGTAAATGAAAATCATGGTCAGGTTGGCCAAATAGGTACAGTAAATAATTTCCCGGATAACTTTCTCGAAGAATTTAAAAAACTGGTTGAAAAGAACCAGATCAATGAAAAGATTATTGAAGAACTCAAAAGCAGGTTCGAAGATCAATAACAATACCATAAAGCTCTGCATGCAGGGCTTTTTTCAGCAGAAAATCGAAAAACGTCGATAGATTTTATTTATCAATATCAAATTGTTCGATAGATAAAATAGCTATATATTTGCAACAGAAATTTAAATAAAAAACAAGAAATTATGTCTTTAGTAGGAAAAAAATTCCCGAATGTAGCAGTTGATGCTATGTCAGAAATGGGTGATGATCTTAGAATCAATATCTTTGAAGAAGCAACTGCTAATCAGCAAAAAGTTCTTTTATTCTGGTACCCGAAAGATTTCACTTTCGTTTGCCCGACTGAGCTTCACGCATTTCAGGAAGCTTTAGGTGAATTCGAAAAAAGAAACACCAAGGTAATCGGTGCATCTTGTGATACCAACGAAGTACATTTTGCATGGCTTAATGTATCAAAAGATAACGGAGGAATTGAAGGGGTAACTTACCCGATCCTTGCTGATACGCACAGACAGCTTGCCAATCTTTTAGGGATTGTTGACCAGGATTTCGAATACAATGAAGAAGGTGAAGAAGTGTTCACAGGATCCAACGTTACCTACAGAGCAACGTATCTTATTGACGAAACCGGAAAAATTTTCCACGAGTCTGTAAACGATATGCCTTTGGGAAGAAACGTTAAAGAATACCTTAGACTGATTGATGCTTATACGCACGTTCAGAAGCATGGTGAAGTTTGCCCTGCAAACTGGGAAGAAGGAAAAGAAGCAATGAAAGCCGACAGAAATTCTACCGCTGATTATTTATCAAAAAACTAATCAAATAATGTAACAAAATAACAGTGTAGCAATTTAACAGTAAAGGCTGCCGCTTGATTCCGAATGAATTATTTGGTAAACCGCTATTATTAAATTGCTGCATTGTTTGTTTTATTCTTAAAAAATAAACTTATGTATACAGAATTAACAGAAGATACGCTGCAGTCTATTGTCAGCGAAAATGAAAAAGTAGTGGTGCAGTACGGAGCTACATGGTGTGGGAACTGCAGGATCATGAAGCCGAAATTCAAAAAATTAGCTTCTGAGAACGAAAGCATCCCTTTCCTGTATGTAGATGCGGAAAAGTTACCGGAAAGCAGAAAATTAGCCAAGGTTGACAACTTGCCAACGTTTGCGATTTTCAGAAACGGAGAGCTTGTAAACCAGGTTCAGAGCAACAAAGCAGAAAGTTTAACTGAATTATTTAATGAATTGTAATTATGAAGCTACCTGTAATCAGACAGTTTTATCAGAACCAGACTCCGGAAAACCTGGAGAAAACACTGGAGGTTTTAGAAAGTTTCTCTGAGTTCAGAGGAACCAGTGAAGAGGACCTGAATGTAGCCGGAGAATTGATTACCAATATCTGCGGAGCCCTTGAAGTTCACGCTGCCGTACAGAACGGAATGAGCGAAAAGGATGCCTTAAATTCATTTGCCCAGAAGGTATTGGGATCCATTGATAAATAGTTTTAAATTTAAATATTGAAAGATTTTAATATTTAAAAATTTCCGGGAACCAGCATTCCTGGAAAAAAAAATCCCGATGAATCAACATCAGGATTTTTTGGGTTTATTAAGTCCGTCACCAATTTCCGGCAAAAAACTCATAACTTATAACTCATAACGCTTATATCATTCCGCAAACCTCAAAACAAAGTTTCATCAAATCAACCTGTTGATTCATCTTTGCTCCCTTAATACAACATTCCCCAAAATTAAAATTTGCGTTAAAAAAACACTACAGGCTTCCACAAATCACACGCATGTATTCGGCTTCTAGTTATGGAAAATAAAATCCCGATGAATTAACATCAGGATTTTTTGGGTTATTAAGTCCGTCACCAATTTCCGGCAAAAACTCAAAACTTAAAATTCATAACTCTTATATTATCCCTCAAAACAAAGCTTCATCAAATCAACCTGTTGATTCACCTTTGCTCCCTTAATACAACATTCCCCAAAATTAAACTTTGCGTTAAAATATGACTATAGGCTTCCACAAATCACACGCATGTATTCGGCTTCTAGTTATGGAAAAATAAAATCCCGATGAATTAACATCAGGATTTTCGGTTATATGTAAATCATAAATTCATACGAATTCATAACTCAAAACTCATAATTCATAACTCTAATCAACTTCTCCTGCTCATCAGAATACTTAAAATATACCAGAACAAAAGCATAATCGAAGCAAAAAGCTGCAGCGATGCCCCTACATACTGATTGGTGCTGTAAGAATCTTTCAGCTTGCTCGTCTGGTACAGAATGGTGGCAGAAGCAAGAATTACCATTCCTACTGAAAACCAAAGTCCAAGGTTAAACCCGAACAGCATTCCGCCTGCGATTAATCCGATGGAAATAAACCCACCGATAACAATGATATTCCTGAGGAATGAAAAATCTCTTTTTGAAGTAAAAGCGACGGCTGAAATCCCCGCAAACATCGCGATGGTTAACATCGCAGCCTGAAAGATCACCTGCGGCCCGGCGTAAAGCGTGGCTATTTTAATCAGCGGAAGAAAAATAACGGCTTCCAGGATCACATAAAATCCAAGGCCGAAATACTGTGTGGATTTGCTTAACGAAAGCGACCATTTTGTAGCCAGCACCGAAGCCAGCCAGAATACCCCGATAATCAGCAGCCAGAGATACCGCTGGGCAAACATGGCAAAGATCAGCTGATCCGGAACCATCTGTAACAAAACAGTTTCTACCCCGATAAAGGCTAAGATTGATAAAGCAACGTGCAGATACGTTTTCCTGTAAAAGCCCGCTTTGTCCACATCTGAAGAATGTGCGACTAAAACATCTGTCATCATAGTTATTTTAAATTTATTTTTAATCAACAAGCAGTAATTCAACTAAATACTAACCTCTAGCATCTAACTTCTAACCCCTAACCTCTAAAATCACTTACTGTACTCCGGTTTTACGCCGAGGATTTTCCCGTCATTTTCAAAAATTACCGTGATAATATCCCGTGGCGGATCCAGTGTATCATCAGCATACTTGTACTGGATGGCAGGATAGGTTTCATTATCCAGTACTTTCTGATAGCCGGATTTATATACTTCCGTTTTTCTTTCAAAACTGATGCCTCCTGACAGCTTCCGGATGATATCATCGTTCACGATATCTTTTACTTTATCAGAAAGCAGGTTGTTGACTGCATTTTTATCGGAAGCCTTCAAAGCCGCGACAAAGTTCAGAAAAGACCGGTTATACAGCTCGGTTTTATCCCTGCTCAGCTCGGAAGTGAGTTCAATTTTCTTGCTTTCAACAATTTTTATACTGCCTTTCTGTTGGGAAAAGGCCAGCTGAAAAGCTAAAACGGCGGCTGCCAGAACTATTTTTTTCATATCACAATTCATGATGGGTTGACAGCAAGATACGAAGAATTATATTACCGATAAAAATTTCATCGTGTCCACATTATCCGCATACGTATCCAGTCCCGGGTTCTGCGCTTCCCCTAACGCTACGGAATCCAGTCCGAGTTCATCCTTTGCCACAATGCACTGGATATGTTCTTCATTTTCAGCAATAAAACTGTTTACCTCTTCAAGGGAAGAATACCTGCTGAAATTAATCACCGACAGCGGACTGAAAATCTGGTCATCTTCTTTCAGCATGACAAAATTATTGTCCCAGAACAGATCCCGGTTCAGAAGATAAACCGCCCTGTTGTAATCATAATTATTGGCGTACTTATGGTGGTTGATGATATCCTGAAAATCCACAAAACTCTCAAACAGACGGTCAATTAAAAAGTCCTCCGGAATAAAAAGCCGGGTCACGTTCCTGCACCCCAATCCGAAGTACCGGAAAATATCGGTTGCCAGAAGCTTCAGCTCCTCTTCCGTTTCATCCCCTTTCAGAACAGCCACGGACGTTCTGTTCTTTCTGATGATATGCATGCTGTTTTTGAAATAATATTCCAGGTACCTTGCGGTATTGTTGCTTCCGGTGGCAATAACGGCATCAAAATTCTCCAGCCGCTCCACAAATTCAAACTGAACATTCCCCTCTGAGAATTCATTCCATTTCTTCAGTAAGAAGGGAATCATGTACCTGTCTTTTGACGACAGCTTGATCACCGGAATGTGATTGCTCAGCACAACGGAAATCACATCATGGAAACCAACCAAAGGGATATTCCCGGCCAGGATCAGCCCTACCCTTTTGGAAATCTTTGAAATGGAATATTTGCTGAGCCAGCTGTTTATATTTTCCCCGGTAAGCAGGTCTGCCCACTGCTGAAAAGCAAATTTCTGGTTTTCAATGGTAAACCACGGATTTTCAATGGCTGTTTTATTCATTAAAAGCTTAAGATCAGAATCAGATCCGTTATTATCCTCCTGATTTTCCGCTAAAAAGTCTTTGATATAGCTGCTAAGCCGCGTAAGTCCTAAAACTTGATTTTCAATATTCATAATTACTGCAAAATTGGGGAATATTTTGTAATTTTGTGCAAATTTAAAAAAAATTAGCGATGGCTATTAAAATAACTGATGAATGCATTAATTGCGGGGCCTGTGAGCCGGAATGCCCGAATAATGCGATTTATGAAGGAGCGGTAGACTGGAAAGCTTCAGAAGGCACTGAACTTAAAGGTACGGTAACCATGCCGTCCGGACTTACCATCAACGCAGATGCTCCGCAGGAACCTGTAAGCGATGATGTCTATTTCATTGTTACCGATAAATGTACAGAGTGCAAAGGCTTCCATGAGGAACCTCAGTGTGCCGCGGTCTGCCCTGTCGATTGCTGTGTGCCGGATGAAGACCATGTGGAATCTGAAGAAACACTGCTGAATAAAAAAGCATTTTTACACGGAGAATAAAAACTGCCGTCTCAATCACCATGAGACGGTTTTTTGTAGATAAAAATCAGAATTCATTAATAAGAAACGATAAATGAAACTGTAAAACAAAAGTTTACAGCAAACCAAAAAATAAAAATATGAGCAAAAAGCACAACTTCAGCGCAGGACCATGCATCTTACCTCAGGAAGTATTTGAAAAATCGGCACAGGCGATTCTGGATTTCAACGGAATGGGGCTTTCTCTTCTTGAAATTTCACACAGAAGCAAGGATTTCGTAGCCGTTATGGACGAAGCCCGCGCCATTGTGAAAAGACTGATGAACCTGGGTGATGATTACGAAGTACTGTACCTGGGAGGCGGCGCGAGCCTGCAGTTTGCCATGGTGCCTTACAACCTGATGAAAGTGGGCGGAAAAGCTGCATATACCGATACCGGGACCTGGGCTGCAGGTGCCATTAAAGAAGCTAAAAAAGTAGGGACGGTAGACGTGGTAGGTTCTTCAAAAGAAGAAAACTACAGTTTCATCCCGAAAGATTATACCGTAGGTTCAGAATATGATTATTTCCACTGTACCTCAAACAACACCATCTACGGGACCCAGATGAAATCTTTCCCGGACGTGGATACCCTGATGGTCTGTGACATGAGCTCTGATATTTTTTCAAGACAGCTTGATTTTTCAAAATTTGACCTGATCTATGCCGGTGCCCAGAAAAACATGGGGCCTGCAGGCGTTACCTTGGTGGTGATCAAGAAAGAAATCCTGGGTAAAACAGGAAGAGAGAATATGTTCTCCATTCTTGATTATTCCCAGCATATTGCCAAGGAATCCATGTACAACACACCGCCGGTTTTCCCTGTCTATGCATCGTTACTTACTTTACAGTACCTGGAAAACAACGGAGGAATTGCAGCAGCCGAAGCAAGAAACGAAGCAAAAGCAAAACTTTTATACGACGAAATCGACAGCAATCCTTTATTTGAAACCTTCTGCGTGAAAGAAGACCGTTCGTTAATGAATGTGTCATTTAAATTAACGGATGACAGCAGGAAAGAGGAATTTGATGCCGCGTGGAAAAACCCAGGAATCAGCGGGCTGAACGGCCACAGAAGCCTCGGTGGATACAGAGCCAGCCTTTACAATGCCATGCCGATTGAAAGTGTACAGATCCTGGTAGATGCCATGAGGTCTTTAAGGTAATGTAAAGATTAAAAAACGTGGATTAAAGGGGTATGAACATTATTTTAAATTTTCTTAATTTGCAGGAATGATTTAGAATTTTTGAATACCTCATTTTTTAATCTTCAAATCAAAATATACGAACCATGAAAGTTTTAGCTAACGACGGGATTTCTGCAGCAGGAGAACAGGCACTGAAGCACGCAGGAATTGAAATACTGGACAACAGGGTGGCACAAAACCATCTGATCGGTTTCATTAACGAAAATAATGTGGATGTCCTTCTGGTTAGGAGTGCAACCAAAGTAAGACAGGAGCTTATTGATGCCTGCCCGGGCCTTAAAATCATCGGAAGAGGAGGCATCGGCATGGATAATATTGATGTAAATTATGCGATTGACAAGGGCATCTACATCATCAATACCCCAACTGCTTCTTCAAAATCCGTAGCGGAACTGGTGTTTGCCCATTTCTTTTCTCTGGCGAGGTTCCTTCATGAATCCAACAGGCTGATGCCGCTGGAAGGGGAAACGCATTTTGATGCCATGAAGAAGTCATTCAGCAAGGCTTATGAGCTTTCGGGCAAAACGTTAGGGGTCATCGGCTTTGGAAGCATCGGCCAGGAAGTTGTTAAAATGGGGATTTCTCTGGGAATGAAAATTAAAGTCCTTACCCGGAAGCCCAAAACGGAAACCCTTACCCTGGATTTTTTTGACGGGCAGTCCGTAAAATTTGAAATCACTTCAGACAACGATATGGATGCTTTTCTTCGGGAATCTGATTTCATCAGCATCAATACGCCGAAAACCACAGAGTATATCATTGATACCCCTCAGTTTGAAAAAATGAAGGACGGCGTGTATATTGTAAATACGGCAAGAGGCGGCGTCATCAATGAAGTGGCACTGATTGATTTTATTGAATCTGAAAAAGTAGCCGGTGCCGCACTGGATGTTTTTGAAAACGAACCTAACCCGGAGCTGCCGCTGCTCATGAATCCTGCACTTTCGCTTTCCCCGCATATTGGCGGAAATACGGTGGATGCACAGGAAAAAATCGGAGCCGAATTAGCGGAACAAATTATTAAGATAAAAGAAACTATACTATAAAATATGCCTATTTTTAAACCTTTTCGTGGAATAAGACCTCATAAAGACCATGAGAGCACCTTCCCTACCCATCCTCTTGACAACTTCACGCAGGAAGAGATAGCGGAAAAAGCTCAAGTTGAAGATACTTACATCAATATGATCAAACCGTATGTTGTAAGCAAATCCAAGGACATCGACAGGAATTTAAGAAAGATCCGGTCCACATTTGAAGAACTGATGGAGGAGAAAAAACTGGTTCAGGACAATTCTTCCTACTACCTTTATGAGCAGATCTACCCCACCAAACAGGTTTTCAGAGGGCTTCTGGGCTTAGCGAGCATTGAAGATTTCTGGAGCGGCAAGATCAAAAGGCATGAAAGCACCATTCCGCAGAAAAAGGAAAAACTGGCCCATTACCTGGAAAAAGTAAACCTGCAGGCGGAACCTGTACTGCTTACCTACCCTTCCAATTCCAAGATCGAGCTGCTGATGAACCACGAGGAAAAAAATGTTCCTATTTTCAACCATGTGGATACAAAAGGGATCAGGCATAAAATCTGGAGGATAGACAACCGCCTTAAGCTCCAGCAGTTTAAAGAAGTCATTGACCAGATTGATGCGTTTTATATTGCAGACGGCCACCACAGGATCGGCTCAACGGCGCTTAATGCCAAATATCACAAAGAGAAAAATAAAAGGCATAACGGCACGGAGCTTTATAATTTTGTGTACAGCTTCATCGTATCCAACCAGTCTATTAAAATCCATGATTACAACAGAATTGTAACGGATCTTAACGGCCTGTCCAATGAAGTGTTTTTAAAAGAGCTGGAAAAATATTTCCTGATTCACGAGAAAGGGGAAACGGCATATTTCCCTTCACAGAAATTCCACATTTCCATGTATCTGGACGGTAAATTTTACTCCCTTCACGTAAAACACGACCTGCGTTCCCAGGAAATGTCCCTGGATAACCTGGACCATCACCTTCTGGATAAGTTCATCTTTAAGAATATCCTGAAAATTGAAGACCCGGACAGCTCAGAAAAAATCGATTACGTAAAAGGAACATCCAACCTTGAAGGCATAGCGCTGATAAAGGAAAAAATAGACAAAGGCGAAGGCCAGGCAGGATTCGGGATTTATCCTGTAAGTTTTAACGACATGATTAAAATCTCAGACTTAAAGCTCAGCATGCCTCCGAAATGTACATTCATAGAACCGAAATTAATTACGGCCCTGTTAATGTACGACATGAAACAGTAAAAAATAATCAATTTTTCCTTACTTTTAGCAACAGAAAAGAAAGGTAAATAAAAAATGAAAAAAATATTCATTATCCTTCCACTCTTTTTGAGTGGATTTTTATTTTCTCAAAAAAAGCCTCAGAAAAGCCCTGTCAGAAAGCCTGTGATGGTAAAAATGAACTATCACGAGGAATTTAAAAAGATTTCGGATGAAATTATGGCTCACGGTACGGCGTATGACAATCTCGGAGAACTGACAAAAGGCATAGGCCCGCGGTTCAGTGCGACCGGCGGTTATATGAAAGCGGCAGATTGGGCAGAAAGGCAGCTGAAGGAAATCGGGATCGAAATGATCTGGAGGCAGGATGCAAAAGCCCCGGTCTGGATAAGAGGCAAAGAATCTCTGTTTATAAAAGCCGGAAACGGAGACTGGAAAAATATCAGGATGCTGTCTTTCGGGAACTCTGAAGGAACGGGCGGCAAAGACCTGACGGGTGAGATTGTGATGATCGGCAGCACATCTGAACTTAATGCCCTTTCAATCGGGCAGCTTAAGGACAAAATTGTTTTTGTTAATCTTCCTATGGATCCCACCATCATCAATACGAGCGATTCTTACCTGGCAACGGCAAAATCTAAACTGATCTCCGCGTCCGTAATTGCCAAAACCGGAGCGAAAGCTTTAATCATCAGATCGCTGACCACCGCCAGTGATGATACACCGCATGCCAAAATGATTTACTATGAGGCAGATGACAAGGTGAAGATCCCCGCACTGTCCATTGGCGTACGGTCTGCGGATGAGCTGGAAAAACTACTGAAAAAACAGAAAGTCACGGCAAAGATCAACATGAATGCCGAATCCAAAGGGCAGACCAACAACCCGAATATCATTGCTGAAATTCCCGGCAAAAAAGATTCCAAAGTTATTGTTTTAGGGGCACAGCTGGATTCCTGGGATTTCGGGGAAGGTGCTATTGATGACGGCACCGGAGTGGTTCAGTGCATTGAAGTGCTGAGAACGCTGAAAGCTTTGGGCATCGAAAACAACCATACCATCCGGGTCGTTTTATACGCCAACAGCGAAAACGGCGGACAGGGACGCGATGTATATGCCGCTTATGTAAAAAAGAAACAGGAAAAACATATTTTTGCGTTGGGTACGGATGCCGGCGGATATTCCCCGAGAGGATTTTCACTGGATATGTCCCCGCAGAGGAGACGGCTTATTTTTCCGTGGAAGCAATATTTTCTTCCTTACTGTGTTTATGATTTTGAACAGACCGATGCCATTCAGGATATCTCCCCGTTAAAAAAACTGGATATTCCGCTGGCAGAACTGGTGGTGGATACCCAAAGGTATTTTGATTATCACCATTCCGTAGAAGATACGTTTGATAAAGTGAATAAAAGAGAGCTTCTCTTAGGCGCAGTTGCCATGACCCAGATGGTCTTTATGATTGATAAAAACTGGTAGTTATTCTGTACCATGAATAATATAGACCATTTAATCTCTAAAAGCAATACCAATAATTTGAAGGTCATAGCACTGGACTATAACCCGGAAATACAGCAGATTTTTTTACTCAAGGCCAAGCAGGATTTGGAATTATTTATCGAGATCTTAGACTTAAGAAATAATGAAATAAAGGAAATTCTTTTGGACGAAAAAGTCTGTGCCAGGCCATACGGCCGAATAAATTTCCATGCAGTTAATAAAGAAAATTTTTATCTGAGTGTTGATTCTTCTCATTTAAAAATAAATACCAGTGGAGAAATTGTTTTGAAAGACCAGCTTGACGGCACAATAAGTTCCCTGAATAAGAAACATGTTTTAAAAAATTATATTTTTCGGGAAGATTTAGTATTAATAGATTTTACAGATTTCAAAGAACACAATTTATCGGATTTTTTTGATGATAATTTTGATGAATATGATTTCACCTATTTTTATTTTGACGATAGATATTCAATATTTTCTTCTCCTGACAACAATATACTTACGGTAATCCTTTATTGCAAAGACCGTGATCATCCTAAATGTTTTCACTGCATTTTAGAAATAGAATCACCAGAAAAAATTAACGTTTTGTTTGTTGATAAAATTGATGATTTAGGGCAGTATTATGTGATCAGTGAAAGCCTGTCAGAACTTGCCTATCAAAAATATTTTACGGATGATAATAATGTATATATTAGAAAACTGTCCGGAGAAAACTTTAAAAACTCAGAAAATTTTATAATTGATAAAAATGCAGAGTTGATATTTTTTGACGATCACCAATTTCTGTTGCTTTACGATGAAAAAATAGAAATTTATAAGAGATCTGATATAAGTCTTTTAAAAAGCATATCCATTGACCAAAGTGCTCCTTATAAAATAAAAAAAGATATTTTGTTTTATATAAAGGATGCAAAACTGAATTATACTGAATTTTAAATTAAAAAAGAACCACATATTGATCTGATTATAAAAACCAGATCCTGAAAAATGAAAAAGACAGCAGGAACATTATTATTACTTCTCAGCATGACGGTTTTCGGGCAGGCAAAAGAAGACTCCGTACAGTTTGCGGAGATTTCCACAGAAATATTAAACAACGGGAAAAGCTATACCGAATTAAGGGATTTAACAAAGAGTATCGGCCACCGGTTAAGCGGTTCAGAATCCTACGAAAAAGCAGTGCAGTGGGCTGCACAGAAACTTCGTGATGCCGGCGCCGACAAAGTATGGCTTCAGGAAGTAACGGTCCCGGTCTGGGTAAGGGGAAAA